>Ga0268257_1000079_pt1 | contig 250144 bp, 222 predicted proteins | sample AgamicAtPrz_FD_200249 | JGI IMG/M metagenome (GOLD analysis project Ga0268257, IMG submission 200249) | Agave microbial communities from Guanajuato, Mexico - At.P.rz (v2) (version 3) | ecosystem: Host-associated > Plants > Phyllosphere > Phylloplane/Leaf | place: Guanajuato, Mexico | collected... | reverse complement strand
GGCAACACCCTGACCATCACCGGCTTCAACGCAGCCACTGGTGTGGTGAGTTATAGCTACACCTTGCTGGACAACGAAGCCCATCCAAACGCCAACGGTGCCAACAGCCTCAGCGAGCAGTTTGCGGTGGTGGTGACGGACGACAACGGCACCACCGCCAACGCCAATCTGGACGTCAATATCGTTGATGATCTGCCCACCGCCCACGCCGATTCCGCTTCGGTAGACGAGGGCGGGACCGTCAGTGGCAACCTGCTGGACAACGATGTAGGCGGTGCCGATGGGCCGGCAGCGAGTGGGGCGGTGATCGGCGTACGTGCCGGCGGCGACACCTCGACGCCGGCGATTGGCGGGCTGAACAGCCAGATCAACGGCACCTATGGCTACCTGACCCTGGACGCCAACGGCAACGCCGTCTACCACAGTCATCCGAACACCGTCAGTGCACCGGGCGCCACAGATGTGTTCACCTATACCGTGCGTGATTCCGATGGCGACGAAAGCACCACCACCGTCACCATCGATGTGCATGCCAGTTCCCTGAGGGCCGTGTCTGATCAGGAGGTCTGCGTCTACGAAAAAGCCCTGGACCTGAATCAGGACGGGGCGGACCTGGCGGCTGGCACCGTCACCGGTAGCAACCCGAGCGCCACCAGCGAAACCGCCAGCGGCAGTCTCGTGGGTTTGGTCAGCGGTGGCGTCGGCGCAGTGAGTTTCGCGTTGGTGGGCAATGCCACGGGGACGTACGGTCAGTTGCTGCTGCATTCCGATGGATCCTACACCTACACCCTGACTTCACCTGCCACGACTGCGCCCGCCGCTGACGACGGTCCAAATGTGATGAATGAAAGCTTCACCTACCAGGCCACGGATTCCTTGGGCAACACCGTCACCAGCACCATCGTCATCAACATCGTCGATGACGTGCCCACGGCCCATGCGGATTCCGTTTCGGTGGTGGAGGGCGGGACGGTCAACGGCAACGTGCTGGCCAATGATGTGCTGGGTGCCGACGGTGGCACGATCATCGGGGTGCGGGTGGGTAACGATACGTCGACGCCAGCCGTCGGCGGTCTCAACAGCCAGATCAACGGCACCTACGGCTACCTGACCCTGGATGCCAACGGCAATGCTGTCTACCACAGCAACCCGGATGCTGTCGGCGCAGCGGGTGCCACCGATGTGTTCACCTACACCGTGCGCGATGGCGACGGCGATGTCAGCACCACCACGATCACCATCGATGTGCACAACAGTGTCCTTGTCGCTCAGACCGACCAGGACGTCACCGTATACGAAAAGGCCCTGGACCTGAAACAGGACGGCCAGGACCTGGCGCCCGGCACGGTCACCGGCAGCGACCCGAGCTCGACGGGGGAAACCGCCAGCGGCACCTTGGTGGGTTCGGTCAGCGGTGCAACTGGCGCGGTGACGTTCACCCTGGTGGGCAGTGCCACCGGCGACCATGGCCAGTTGCTGCTCAACCCGGACGGTTCCTACACCTACACCCTCACTTCGCCCGCCACGACGACACCCAACGCCAACGATGGCCCGAATGTGCTGAGTGAAAACTTCACCTACAAAGCCACCGACTCCCTGGGCAACAGCGTCACCGGCAGCCTGGTGGTGAGCATTGTCGACGATGTGCCTAAGGCCATTGCGTCCGAGCGCTCGGTGACGGCGGTGGAGATCGATTCGAACCTGCTGATCGTGCTCGATGTGTCCGGCAGCATGGCGGACCCTTCGGGAGTGCCGGGGCTATCGCGGCTGGACCTGGCGAAACAGGCCATCGGTGCCTTGCTGGATAAATACGATGACCTGGGGGACGTGAAGGTCCAACTCGTCACATTCAGCAGCAGCGCCACCGACCAGACCTCGGTATGGGTTGATGTGGCGACTGCCAAGACACTCCTCACCAGCCTGTCGGCAGGCGGCGGGACCAACTACGACGCGGCGGTGGCAGCGGCCAAAACCGCGTTTGTCACCTCCGGACAACTGACCGGGGCGCAGAACGTCGGTTACTTCTTCTCCGACGGCAAGCCTACTTCGGGTCAGGAAACCGGTGCGGCCGATGAAGCTGCGTGGAAAGCCTTCCTCGACGCCAACGGCATCAAGAACTACGCCATCGGCCTGGGCAGCGGCGTCAGCAACGCCAACCTCGACCCGCTGGCCTACGACGGCAGCACCCACACCGACACCAACGCGGTGGTGGTCACCGACCTGAACCAGCTCAACTCGGTGCTTTCCGGTACCGTGCAGGGGGCGCCGGTCACCGGCAACCTGCTGGGCGAGGGCGGTTCGTTTGGTGCCGACGGCGGGTTTGTGAAAAGCCTGGTGGTCGATGGCACTACCTACAGCTACAACCCGGCGGGCAACGGTGGCCAAGGGGCTCTGACCTTCAGCGGCGGAGCCAATCACGGTACCTTCAATACCCTCAGTAACAGCGTGAGCATCGCCACGGCCCATAACGGAACCCTGGTGGTCAACCTCGACACCGGCGAGTTCAGCTACACCTCCCAGACCGCCACCAGCACGCTCATCACCGAGAACATCGGCTACACCGTCAGCGACAACGACGGCGACCTGGCGAGCTCCACCCTGGTCGTCAAAGTGGTCCCCAACAGCCCTCCGGTGGCGGTTGACGACAACATCATCACCAATGTGCTGTCGGGCAACATTGTCATACCGGGCGAGCTGCTGCTGGGCAACGACAGCGACGCCAACGGCGACCCACTCACCGCGTCGCCTACTGCGTTCAACACCGGTTGGATTGCCAAGGGCGCGGATTTCACCGGCACCACCGGTACAGTCAGCTTCACTGGCAACAACGTGCAGTCGATCAACCTCAATCGCAGCGCGTTTGTCGCCAACACCGCGACCATGACGGCGGTGCTGGTGGTCAGTGGCGCGTTGGGGTCGGTGTCCAATAACAACGCCAACGATGAGGACCGGCTCAACATCAGCCTCAAGCAAGGCGAAACCCTGACCCTGGACCACAACCTGGCGGCCGGCCATATCACCCTGGAATATTCCCTCAACGGCGGACCTTTCATCGCCATCGCCGACGGGGCTTCGTTTACCGCGGCGGCCGATGGCAACTACCAGATCCACGTCACCAACATCGCCAATCCCGGCAACGGCAATTCCAACGCCGCGGAAAACTATCAACTGACCATGACCGTCAATTACGCCGGGGCCCAGGACATCACGCCCGACTACCACGGCACCTACACCGCCAGTGATAACCACGGCGGCAGCGACAGCGCGGCGGTGGGCATCAGCTATCAGGCCGGGCACCCCCTCACGGGCACCGCAGGGGACGACGTGCTGCTCGCGGGCAACGGCGATAACATCCTGAACGCGGGTGACGGCAACGACATTCTCAGCGCAGGCGCAGGTAACAACACGCTGCACGGTGGCGCGGGTAATGACTTGCTCTACAGCGGCCCGGGCAATGACTTGCTGGACGGCGGTACGGGTACCGACACCGCCAGCTACGCCCACGCTACGGCGGCGGTCACGGTGAATTTGGGGCTGTTGGCCGCGCAGAACACCGCAGGGGCGGGCACCGACACCTTGAGCAGCATCGAGAACCTGGTCGGCTCGAACTTCAACGACACTCTCACCGGTGACGGTGGTAACAACCGGATTGACGGTGGCCTGGGGCATGACGTGCTCAATGGTGGGGGCGGTGATGACCTGCTGATCGGCGGCCTGGGCAACAACACCCTGACCGGCGGCAGTGGCGCCGATACCTTCCAATGGCAAGCGGGCAACAGCGGCCACGACGTGATTACCGACTTTACCCCGGGCGTCGACAAACTTGACTTGTCCCAACTGCTACAGGGGGAAAACGGCAGTGCGGCATCACTGGACGACTACCTGCATTTCACCGTCACTGGCAGCGGCCCATCCGTCATCACCAGCATCGACGTCAGCGCCACCGCCGGCGCCACGCCGAACCAGACCATCGACCTTGCCGGCGTCAACCTCGCCAGCCACTACGGCGTGACACCAGGTGCAGGCGGGATGATTGCCGGTGCGGATACGGCGACCATCATCAACGGCATGTTGAATGATCATTCGTTGAAGCTGGATACGGTGTGAGGTGAGCTGAAACGACAAAACCCGTCATTTCCGGGGAGGGAAATGACGGGTTTTGTTTGCCTGCATGACGTACGGCTATTGTGGCGAGGGGATTTGTCCCGCTTGACTGGAAGTTAGCGCAGCAATTCGGTCAGTGTCTTATCGACAGCGTGTGCCGAATCGCTGTAGTGAAGGGTAAGCTTGCAATCGCCTGGATTTCTTCCTCAAGGAAGGCCTGAATATCTTCTTGCGAATACTCTTCAGCCATCTCCACGAGTGTCTGTACTGTATTCAGGTGGGGGCGAACCGCCTCGCGTCTCATCTCTCGCAACGCTCCGTTTTGAGCATCCAGGTTTAGGATTCGCAATGTTTCGACGGCTCTGTGTCCCGACCGACCATCCAGATTCGCTCGCGGGACGATGGTGCCGTCGCTGACGAAAATGAAATAGTCGTCTGGGTTATCCACGTCAGGCTTGACCAGGACGTCGTGTTCATAGGCACCGCAACGGTCTTTGAACGTACCGCAGGCATCTTCACGGCAGCATGATCCAAATAGATTCGTCCAGTCGAAGGTGCCCTGAGGGTATCTGTCGCGTTGTCGAAAATGTTCGATATGCGAGTGCCCAGGTTTGCTGATATCGGCCTCGCAATAAGCGCACCGGCTGTCCTGCATGGCACGAAGACATTCCCAAACTTGCTCACGCTCCTGCGGTGTTGGAGATTGCAATGACCAATTATTCAATCCATGTCTGTAGCGGGTAAGGCAATGTGGCCCTTCGCCTCGAACAAGCTTTCGCATGTACCGGTTTCCTTGCCTTAGGGCTTTTTCAGTTGCTTGCGCTTGAAGGTTTCCAGTCGGATCAGCCGATGACAGTCAAGCATGTTCGGGTGCTCAGCACCAAAATGTTGGTCCAGCTCCTTGCGCAGCATCAGGCCCTCTGCTGTGTCATGAAGGTTTTGCTGAATCAAGCCCATGTATCTGCTCAATTTTTGAGCCGGTTCGTTGTCGGGCGTCGGATCCAGATTCATGACGTAGGCCAACACCTGGGAACTGGCAACCCCTTGAGTCTGTTGATCCACATTATCGACAGTTATCCGTCGTCCGCCCTGATCGGTAACTGTCTGAAGAACCCGGATGCAGTGGGCCTTTACTGAGCTGATGACTTGAGGGCTGTGCGTTGTCATGACGAACTGAATGCGTGGGAAAGCATCGAGCAGGTCAGGTACGACAGTTTGTTGCCATGCCGGATGCAAATGCATGTCCACCTCGTCGATCAAGACGACGCCAGTGCTTTTACGGGGCGCCGCGATGCCCAGGTGAGGATTGAGTTTCACGCAGCGATAGGCTATGTCGGCAGCCAGGGCAACGATGTTGCGAATACCATCGCTGAGCTGGCTGACCTTCAGTATTCCCTGAACAGGGTGTTCGAGCACCAAGTCGGAAAACTCACTGCTATACGCCAGGTCTCGCCATCCTGTACGGGTCGCGAGAACGGCATTCACTGCGTTCTGTACCGCCAATACCGGGTGGGCAAATTCATCCTTCACATCGACGCTGAGCTTTCCACGCTCAAGGTTACGGATCTGTTCTTCGCGATAGCTGCGAAAGATTCGGGTATACCACTTGGCGAAGTGTTTGTAGCTTGAGGCCGGGTCAAGGCAATCGCGATAGGCGTAGGTTCTGGAGAACTCGGCGTTTTCCGCTTTTTCCTGCGCCGCAGTCAGCTTCTTCTGACTCCAGAGCCGTCCTGTACCGTAGTACGCCAGGACTGGCAGGTCGAAGGGGTCTTGATGGCTGATCGCTGCTCTTTTGAATATTTGTATTTCAAGTGCTTCGGCAGTTGTTTCCAGCAGACTGGCTGAGGCATCGCCTCGGGTTTGCGTTCCTTTACGGATGCTTTCCCGGCGGCGCGACCATGTCCACGTTTCCTCTTGGAAAAGGGCATGGGCAGTCAATCGGGCGGGGAGGGACGGCTCCATTTGATGGGCCCCGAGAGGGCGCAGAAAGACGTCTTCGGGGTGAATGCCGGTCACGTCGTTGGTGGTACTGCCGAGGTCAAAGCCACGGACATAGGGCCATAAGGCGACTTTTATGGCGTCCAGTAAACTCGTTTTACCTTGGCCGTTGCGCGCAACCAACAAAGTCAGTTGGGGATCGAGCTCAAGCGTTAGGGTGGTGAAACAGCGGTAGTTTTCCAACTCCAGCCTGGTCAGTTGCACAGACTTTCCTCCATGTGTACCGATGCCAGGCTACGGCAGTGGTGATGTTCCGGGGAATAGATGTGTCGCGAATTCTACTTTGGATGGAAACGAGTGAACACCACTCACCGTGGTCTTGGTGATTCAAGGTTTGTTCAGGGTCTTCTGCCGCAGGATGTAGACCGTCACCAGCACCGCACTGGTGAGCATGAACCCCCGCGCCCACGGCAAGGGCACCAGGTAGCAGGAAAACAGGATGCTCGCCCACATCAGTCCGATGGCGTAGACCTTGCCCTTGAGTGGGATGCCGTTGCCGCTGAGGTAATCACGGATCCACGGGCCGAGGCGGGGATGCTCCACCAGCCATTTGTAGAAACGCGGCGAGCTGCGGGCAAAGCAGGCAGCCGCCAGCAGCAGGAAGGGGGTCGTGGGGAGGACGGGAACGAAGATACCGATGACCCCCAGCACCACGCTCAACCAGCCAACGGCCAGCAGAGCGTAACGCAGGATCAGTAGGCGATTGCCGATGGGCGCGGACACCCAGGCACTCAGTGGTGACGAGGCTTGAGGATCGCCGGTTTTTCGTCCGGTGCGTTGCACAGCAGGTACAGCGCAGTGAGCGCTTCGGGGATCTGCACGATCATGTCGTCCATCAGGTTGGCGTCGGCGGCAATATCGGAAAATTCCGGTTGCTCGTCGAACAGGCCGGAACCGACCATGATCGGCAGCAGCATTTCGCTGACTTCCTCTTCGGCGGTTTCGAACCAGGCCGCTTCGCGCAGGAAAACCCCTTCCATGAAGCCGATGCACCAGCCACGCAGTTCCGAATCGTCCGGGTCATCGCCCAGGTCCAGCTCGCACGGCAGTTCGAATTCTTCATCGGAGGCCAGTTGCCGGGCGATGTGCGCCTTGAGGCCCACCAGCGTGGCCTCGATCTCGATGCGCTGGGCCTCGTCGCTATAATGCGGCTCCTCGGCGAACAACGCGTCGATCCACTCACGGTCCGGCACCTGCTCGGAGCAGATCGACAGGGCGGTCAGGTAGCCATGAGCGGCCACGTAGTCCAGCGCTTCCTCGTGCAGCTCATCGGCGTCGAGGAAGACTTGCAGGCGGGTCAGTTGCTCAGCGAAGGACATTACGGGCTACCTTGGGGAATAAACAATGCGGGAATTCTAGGCCTTCTTGAGCGCCCAGGCCAGCTGCGTGGCATATTTGCCTCTTGAAGGAGTGAGGTGGAAGCGAATACAGCGGCGCCGCGGGTCAACTGTGGGAGCGAGCCTGCTCGCGAAGACGTCGGCACAATCGACATGGGTATTGCCTGATGCAACGCTTTCGCGAGCAGGCTCGCTCCCACAGGGGCGCGGTTCATTCAGGACTATTTGGATGTCTGTGGCGAGGGAGCTTGCTCCCGCTGGGTGGCGCAGCAGCCCCAATCCGGACGACGCGACAGTCCTGGTAGACCGCGCCAGCCGATTTTACGACTGCTTCGCAGCCGAGCGGGAGCAAGCTCCCTCGCCACAAAAGCCTGGCGCTGGCTCGTATGGGTGCCAGTAATGGGTGATCACCTCCTGTCAGCAGCCCCCTCTGGGGCGAAGCCCTCGGGTATACTGCCGCGTTTTGTGATGCCCTGCGGCGTCTCGCCGGTTCGAAACGCGCCCTTACGATTTGCCGGTGCAGCGTTTGCAATTCTGAACCAGCCTTGCAGGGATGTTTCGGTGATTTTTGGAGTTTCTATGCTCGAACAGGCTCAGCGCGTCCTCAAGGACATCTTCGGCTACGACAGTTTTCGTGGCCGTCAGGGTGCCATTATTGAGCGCGTGGCCAGCGGTGGCGATGCCTTGGTGCTCATGCCCACCGGCGGCGGCAAGTCCCTGTGCTTCCAGGTGCCGGCGCTTTTGCGCAACGGCTTGGCGGTGGTGGTCTCGCCGCTGATCGCACTGATGGACGACCAGGTCGCGACCCTCGAAGAGCTGGGCGTCGCCGCTGCTTCGCTCAATTCCACCCTGAGCGCCGACCAGCAGCGGGACCTGGCGGCGCGCATCAAGCGTGGCGAAGTGAAGATGTTGTACCTGGCACCGGAGCGCCTGGTCCAGCCGCGCATGCTGGCGTTCCTGCAAAACCTGGAAATCGCCCTGTTCGCCATCGACGAAGCCCACTGCGTGTCCCAATGGGGCCACGATTTCCGTCGCGAATACCTGCAACTGGGGCAACTGGCGGAGCTGTTCCCCGACGTGCCACGCATCGCCCTGACGGCTACCGCCGACAAGCGGACACGCGAGGAAATCGTCTCGCGCCTGCATCTGCAGAACGCCGAGCGGTTCCTGTCGAGCTTCGACCGTCCCAACATTTTCTACCGCATCGTGCCCAAGGAGCAGCCGCGCAAGCAGTTGCTGGCATTCCTGGCCGAGCGCCGCAGCGACGCCGGCATCGTGTATTGCCTGTCGCGCAAAAAGGTCGATGAAGTATCGGCCTTTCTCTGTGAGCAGGGCTTCCCGGCGCTGCCATACCACGCCGGGTTGCCCAATGAGCTGCGGGCCTACCACCAGAAGCGCTTTCTCAATGAAGAAGGGCTGATCATGGTCGCCACCGTGGCGTTCGGCATGGGCATCGACAAGCCCAACGTACGCTTCGTCGCGCACCTGGACCTGCCCAAATCCCTCGAGGCGTACTACCAGGAAACCGGGCGGGCCGGTCGTGATGGCTTGCCGGCCGATGCCTGGATGGCCTACGGCCTGCAAGACGTGGTGATGCTCAAGCAGATGCTGCAGAACTCCGAAGGCGATGAGCGCCACAAGCGCCTGGAGCAGCACAAGCTCGACGCCATGCTCTCGTTGTGCGAGGAAACCCGCTGCCGGCGCCAGACCCTGCTGGCCTATTTCGACGAGGATATGCCCCAGCCGTGCGGGCATTGCGACAACTGCGTCGACGGCGTGGAAACCTGGGACGCCACCGAACCGGCCCGCCAGGCCCTGTCGGCAATCTTCCGTACCGGCCAGCGTTACGGCGTGGGCCATCTGGTGGATGTGTTGCTGGGCAAGGACAACGAGAAAGTCCGCAACTTCGGTCACCAGCATCTGTCGGTGTTCGGTGTGGGCAAGGCCCGTAGCGAAGGTGAATGGCGGTCACTGTTCCGCCAACTGGTGGCCCGTGGCCTGGCGGACATCGACCTGGAAGGCTACGGCGGCCTGCGCCTGACCGAGAGCTGCCGGCCGTTGCTCAAAGGCGAAGTCACCCTGGAATTGCGCCGGGACCTCAAGCCGGCAACGGCGGTCAAGAGCAGCAAGAGCCAGGCCAGCCAACTGGTGCGTGGCGAAGAGCGCGATCAGTGGGAAGCCCTGCGCGCCTTGCGCCGCAAGCTCGCCGAAGAGCATGGCGTGCCGCCCTACGTCATCTTCCCCGATTCGACCTTGCTGGAAATGCTCCGCAGCCAACCCACGTCCCTGGCGGAAATGGCCCGGGTCAGTGGCGTGGGTGCGCGCAAACTGGAGCGTTATGGCGAGGCCTTCCTCCAGGTACTGGGGGGCGAGACCGAGGCACCGAAAGCGGTGGCCGATGTCCGCCACGAACTCATCACCCTGGCGCGGGCCGGCATGACGCCGCTGCAGATCGCCGGACAGCTGCAATGCTCGGAAAAGAACGTCTACACGATGCTGGCCGAAGCCATTGGCGCGCAGCAATTGTCCCTGGAACAGGCCCTGGACCTGCCCGAAGAGCTGATGGGCGAGGTGCAGGACGCCTTCCTGGATGGCGAAGGCGAATTGCCGCCCGTGTCGGAGGTTGCCGAGCTGTTCGCGGGACGGGTGCCGGAGGGTGTGCTGTATTGCGTCAGGGCTGCGTTGCAGTCGGAATTCGAAGTCTGATCAGTGAGTTGCGCGCCTTTAACGATTCACCACAGCGCAAACCTTGCTTGAATCCGAAGCTCATGCTTAGCTGACTAATAATTGTATTTCTCTCTTTCAGATCCGATGAGTTTTTTATGCCGTTAACCGATCAACACCGCTTTGGCATGCAACTGGCGCAGATGTCCCGTGGCTGGCGTGCCGAGCTGGATCGTCGCCTGGCCGGGCTCGGCCTGTCCCAGGCGCGCTGGCTGGTGCTGCTGCACCTGGCCCGTTTCGAACACGCGCCGACCCAGCGCGAGCTGGCCCAGAGCGTCGCGGTCGAGGGCCCGACCCTCGCCCGTTTGCTCGACAGCCTGGAAACCCAGGGGCTGGTGCAGCGCCAGGCCGTGGCCGAAGACCGTCGCGCCAAGAAAATCGTGCTTTGCGCACCAGCCCGACCACTGATCGAGCAAATCGAAACCATCGCCACGCAATTGCGTCGGGAAGTGTTCGAAGGCGTCGACGAGGCGGACATACGCCTGTGTATGCGTGTCCACGAAACGATCTTGGCCAATCTGGAAAAATCCTGAGGCACATCCCCGGCATTCAGCTTTTGAGATTCGGCGATTAGCGAACTATAACCAGTACTAAGCGTTCGTATTGGAAGCGTTTACGCTCAGTCTGGTAATCGAAAGGGATGCCCATGCTTGGAAGTTTGCAGTTCACGTTGCGCAGTCGGGTCAACGTGTTGGTCGTCGTGGGTGCCCTGGGGTATTCGGCTTTGGCGTCGGCGCTGGGGTTGGGGGAGATCACCCTCCATTCCGCCCTGAACCAGCCATTGCGCGCCGATATTGCTCTGGTCGATGTGGCCGGTCTCAGTGAGGGCGATCTGTCGGCCAGCCTGGCGAGCCCGGACGATTTCAACCGTGCGGGTGTGGAGCGGCTGGCCTTTCTGGGTAACCTGCGCTTCACCCCGGTATTGCGCAGCGAACGCAGCTTCATCCGGGTGACCTCCAGCAAACCGGTGGAGGAGCCGTTCCTCAATTTCCTCATACAGGTCAATCAGCCCAACGGCCGTCTGCTGCGTGAATTCACCGTGCTGATCGACCCGCCGGGTACGCCCGGCATCGTGCCGGCCCGTGACGAACCCTCTGTCGATACGCCGTCATCGCCGGCGGCCCAGGCACCCGCCATCAAGCCGCCTCCGGCGACCCAGGGCAAGCGCTACACCGTTGTGCAAGGGGACAATCCCTGGGTCATTGCCAAGCGCTTGCATGACGCAGGCAGTAATGCATCGGTCAATGAACTGATGCAGGGGATCCAGGCTTTGAACCCGGGCAGTGACCGGCTCTCCATTGGCCAGCGTTTGTTGTTGCCCGATTCGGCGGTGCTGCCGGCGGTTGAGGGAAACCCTGCCGCCCCAGCCCCGGCTGTGGCCGACGAGCAATTGGCCGCAAGCGTCCTGCAAAACCAGCAGCAACAGGCAACCATCGACCAACTCCAGGCCAGGCTCCAGGCACAGGACGAGGAAATCGCTGCCCAGCGCAAACAGATCAGCGAATTGCAGGCCCGACTTACCGAGACCCCGTCGGCCCCTGTTGCCACGCAGCAGCCTCAATCGGCAGTCCCTGCGCCTGCCCCGGCAGCGGACGCTCAACCCGTTGCAGAGCCGGCCGCAGAACCTGACGGCATCAATTGGCTGTGGGTGGCGGGGCTGGTGGGATTGTTGGGGTTGCTCGCGCTGTTACTGATCCTTCGTCGCCGCCAGCAGCAGGAACAGACCGCCCTGGCCCCCATGCCCGAGCGTTCCGAACCGGAGTTGGAGGATGACGTCGATGCTTATGCGTCGACGCCCGCTACGGATCCGCCCGAGACCGCGGCGGCCTTCCATAACGGTGAAGGGCCTTCGGGCGATGTGCTGGAGGGCGTGGGGATTTATCTGACCTATGGTCGTTTTACCGAAGCGGCGGGGTTGCTGCGGGGCGCGTTGCTGGCGGAGCCCGAACGCACCGACCTGGGTCTGAAATTGCTGGAGGTGTTGGGCAAGCAGGGTGATGTCATCGGCTTCCAGGCCCAGGAACATCACCTGCTGGAGCAAGGCATCGATGCCGGGACCTTGGAAGAAATTCGTGGGCGTTACCCCAAGGTCGCGCCGATCGCCGCTGCGGCAGTGCCGCCGCCGGAGCTTCAGGTACCGATTGCCGAGCCTGACCCTGTTGCTGCGCATGTTCCTGTATCTGCTCCCGTAGCGGCCCCTGCACCCGTGCAGCCCGGTGACGAATTCGAACTGGACCTGGATGCGCTGTCCATGGACAGCAGTTGGGATCTGGCTGATGCCGAGCAAGCCCCTGCTGCAAAACCCGCTGCCGTATCACCTGCGCCTGCGGACGCTGGCGAGAGCCTGACCCTGTCAGGCTTCGACGAACCCGAGCTGCAGTGGAAGGCGCCCTTGGAAACCGAATCGCTGGATGATGCCTTCCTTGATAGTTTTGCCGATGAAGAGCAGTCGCTGGAGCTGGAGTCGTTATCGTTCGAGTCCGAGCCTTTGGGATCCCTCTCGCTTGAGCCTCAAGCGGCGCAACCCTCGGTCAAACTGGAGCGTGCGCAGAATTGCATCGATGATGGCGACTTGAAGACTGCCGTGACGCTGCTTGAAGAGTTGCTCCAGGAGGGCGACGAGCCCCTCAGGCAGACTGCCCGGGTGTTGCTGGCCGGGATTCGTTGAGTTCCTGGGATCTATGTCGTGATTACTGGCCTCCTCGCGGGCAAGCCCGCTCCCACAGGGGCTTCGGTGCTCACAAGTCCGGGGCTCGCTCCCACAAGAGATTTAGCGGCGGGTATCATGGTGGGCCTTCAGCGAGGAGTTTCCCGCAATGACCGCACACAAACCGGAAGTCATCATCACCTACTGCACCCAGTGCCAATGGCTCTTGCGTGCCGCCTGGCTGGCCCAGGAGCTGCTCAGCACCTTTGGCGACGACCTGGGCAAGGTGTCGTTGGTGCCGGGAACCGGAGGAATATTTCAGATCGACTGCGACGGCCAGCCGATCTGGGAGCGCAAGGCCGACGGTGGTTTTCCGGAGGCCAAGGTGCTCAAACAGCGGGTCCGTGACCAGATCGACCCGGAGCGTGACCTCGGGCACAACGACCGGGTTCAGTGAGACGTGACTTCGGCACCTACACCCGGCTTCTTCGCGCCGCCGCCCAGTTGGCTCGATACCACGATGGCGACGATGATCAACACGCCCCCGAGCAGCATGCGCAGTGTCGGGTTTTCGTCGAACAGCAGCCAGGCCATGGCGATGCCGTAGACCGGCTCCATGGCAAAGACCACCGCCGCCGTACGGGCCTTGATCACCGCCAGGCTGGCGACGAACAGGCTGTGGGCGAGGCCGGTGCAGAACACCCCGAGCAATGCGATCCACAGCCAGTCGATCGGTCGTACCGCGCTCAGTTGCGGTGCGGCCACTGGCAGCAGGCACAACCCGACCACCACGTTCTGACACAGCGCTGCCTGCACCGGCGGTACATAGGCGGAACCGGCGCGGTTGGTCAGTGACAGCAACGAGAACAGCAAACCCGAAGCCACCGCCCACAGCAGTCCGGTGGTGGCGCCGCTGGCGAGGTCGAAATCCGGCGTGACCAGCACCAGGCCGATGCTCACCAACACCACCAGCAGGATTTCATTGGCACGAATCCGCTCGCGGAAAATCAGCCCTTCGAGCAGCACCGTGAAGGCCGGGAAACTGGCAAACCCCAGCGTGGCGATCGCCACCCCGGCGACCTTGACCGCGATGAAGAAACTCACCCAGTGCCCGGTCAGCAACAGCCCACCCAGCAGTAAACGGCGACCGTCCGCTGGCCGGAGTTTCTGCCAGCGGGTATGGCTGGCGAAGCGGGCGAACATCGCCAGGGCCAGCACGGCGAATACGGCACGGCCGAACACGATGATTGCCGGAGAGGCGGCCGCCAGTTTGCCGAACACACCGGTCAGGCCGAACATGAGTGCGCCAATATGCAGGGCGCCGAGGGCAGTGCGGGGAGTCATTGCAGTCCTTTTCACAGGTAAGACAAAATCGCTGGATAAAATGCTGAAGATCAACTGCGCGGTCCCCTGTGGGAGCGGGCTTGCTCGCGAATGCGGTATGTCAGTCGACATTTGCAGCGCCTGATTCACCGCTTTCGCGAGCAAGCCCGCTCCCACAGGATCCGTATTTCAGCAGCATTGCGATATTAAGCGTGAGAAAGGCAGCACTGTCTGTCGCGATCCTAGCGCCTTTTAGCGTCAGCCTAGCGTTGGCGCCGCAAGGTGCCCGGGGAAGCGCCGAATTCGCGCAGCACCGCAGCGGCGAAGGCGCTCTGGGAGCTGTAGCCGACGCGCTGGGCGATCTCGCCGATGGGCAGGTCCGAGTTGCGCAGCAGCCCCACGGCCTTGTGCAAGCGACGGCTACGAATGTAATCCATGGGCGTCTGCCCGCATTCAGCGACGAAGCGCGCATGCAGGCGGGCGCTGGACAGCCCGGCGACCTGCGCCAGATCGGCGACTTGCAGCGGGTAGGCCGCGTACTGGTCGATGTGCGCGTTGAGTGCCGCGTAGGGCAGGCGTCGTCCACCGGCGGTTTCCTGGCGAGTACCATTGAGCGTGGCCAACAGCAGCACGGCGCCCTGCTGCGCGATCACCGGATCCTCCACCGGGCTGCTCGCCAACCAACTGACCAACTGGCTTTGTCCGGCATCCAAGGCCAGGCGCGCACCGTTGTCCAGCAAGCGCCGGCTGGCATCGGCATGCTCCCCCAGGGATCGCCCGATCCAGTCGTCACCGGGCACGTCCAGCACCAGGCAACGACTGCCGTGGGGGCTGCCGCAGGCATGGTGGGCGCCCGCCGGCACGACCACGAAGCTCTGTTGCACCACTTGGCTGCCGAGCCCATCGACCTCGAAATCCAGCGCACCGGACAGCCCGAACACCAACTGGGCGTGGTCATGGCTGTGGACGATCAGGTCGTGGCTGTAGTGGCGTAGCGTGAGAATAGGGCTCATCGCGGTCTCCCGTGTCAGGCCGCCAGCATACACCGCCCGCGTGATGTCCCGGGCTGTCATGTAACGGACTTGTGTTTGTCATGGGCTATTAACCGCGCGGGCGCACAGTGGGAAAAACGATCAGAGGGGGTTGCCCATGACCAGCGCCGAGCTCGCCAGACCCAGCCGCAAGCAGCGTGTTCGCACCCTGTGGATTTCCGACGTGCACCTGGGTACCCGTGACTGTCAGGCCGAGCACTTGTCGCAGTTTCTCAAGGGCTACCACGCCGACAGGATCTACCTGGTGGGTGACATCATCGACGGTTGGAAGCTGCGCGGTGGTATGTATTGGCCGCAGGCCCACACCAACGTGATCCGCCGCTTGCTGACCATGAGCAAGCGCGGTACCGAGGTCATTTACGTGACCGGCAACCACGACGAGTTCCTGCGACGCTATTCGAAGCTGATCCTTGGCAATATCCAACTGGTGGACGAAGCGGTACACGTTACCGCCGATGGCCGGCACCTGCTGGTGATCCACGGCGACCAGTTCGACGTCATCACCCGTTACCACCGGTGGCTGGCGTTCCTCGGCGACTCGGCCTACGAATTCACCCTCACTCTGAACCGCTGGCTCAACCATTGGCGCGCTCGCTATGGCTACGGCTACTGGTCGCTTTCGGCGTACCTCAAGCACAAGGTCAAGACAGCCGTCAGCTTCATCAGCGATTTCGAAGAAGCCATTGCCCACGAATGCGTGAAGCGCGAACTCGATGGCGTGGTCTGCGGGCACATCCACCATGCCGAGATTCGTAAAGTGGGCGAGGTGGAGTACCTCAATTGCGGCGATTGGGTCGAGTCGTGCACGGCCCTGATCGAGCACTGGGACGGCTCGATCGAGCTGTATCGGTTGGCCGATGCCCAGGCGCGGGAGGCGCAGTTGAAGGCTCTGAAAATTCCTGAGCCGACCTGAGCTGGACACTGTTTTGACAAGAGAATTTGTTGTGGCGAGGGGATTTATCCCCGCTGGGCTGCGCAGCAGCCCCAAAAATGGCAGCTGCAGGTTGCGATCTGTCTTACACACCGAAAGGGGCTGCTTTGCAGCCCAACGGGGATAAATCCCCTCGCCACAGAGGTTGTGTATTAGGCTACAGAGTGTTGTCAGGCAGGCTGCTCGGCCATCGCCGCCTTGTAGATCGACTGCCTCGGCGCCGCGAAAACCCGGTGCAGCATCGGCTCGAAGAAGCTCAACGGCAGAGTATCGTAGGCAGCATCGAACGCTGCGGCGTCGTAGCGGGCGCAGAAATCGATGGTCGCCTGATACTGCGGATGATCGCGAAATTGCTCGCGCAGGTGACGGTCCATGCCCAGGTGGTGGAAGAAGTAATAGCCCTGGAAGATCCCGTGTTTCTCCACCATCCACAGGTTCTCGGCGCTGACGAAGGGCTTGAGGATCGCCGCCGCAATGTCCGGGTGGTTATACGAGCCCAGCGTGTCGCCGATGTCGTGAAGCAGCGCGCAGACCACGTATTCCTCGTCCCGCCCGTCCCGATACGCCCGGGTGGCGGTTTGCAGCGAGTGGGTCAGACGGTCCACCGGGAACCCGCCGAAGTCCCCGTCCAGCAACTTCAGGTGAGTCAGGATCCGGGCCGGTAGTTGACGCGCGTAGGCGCTGAAGTCGGCGGCGATGATCGCCCAGTCTTCCCCGGTGCCATCTTGCATGTGAGTAAAGCCTGCTTGAGCGTTCATCGGCAGTCCTTTGCGTGAGGTCAGAACGCAACTTTGCCCAATAGCATGTCGCGGTACATGACGAAATCGCCCAGCAGGCTGTAGAACGGATGCTGGAAGGTCGCGGGACGGTTCTTTTCGAAGAAAAAGTGCCCGACCCAGGCGAAGCCATAGCCGGCGACCGGCAGGCTGATCAGCCACCAGCCGCTACCGAACACGAGCGCCAGGGCAAAAATCAGGATGACCAGGGAGGTGCCGACGAAATGCAACCGTCGGCAGGTGCTGTTGCCGTGTTCGCTGAGGTAATACGGGTAGAACTCGGCGAACGTATTGAATTGTCTGGTGTTTTCCACGACTGCGGACTCTGTGGTTATTGTTCTTGAGACGAGTGCATCGAGCGTTCTCATAGAAGTCTAGAGCGATCATTCGCAACGGCCAGTGACAATGGGCGCCACTTTAGTATCCTTCGCAAATCCAGCCGTACCCTGCGGCTCGTCATGCAAGTAAACGTCATGCACGAACGAACGACTTCTTCAAGCTGGGCGATGGGGATTGTCAAGGCGTTGGAAATGGACGGTCTCGACTGCCGGATGCTGTTTAACCAGTTGGGCCTGGACTTTGATGCGCTGGACGATCCGGATGCGCGCTTTCCCCAGGATTCGATGACGCGGCTCTGGCAACGGGCGGTGGAGTTGTCGGGCAACCCGGCCATCGGCCTGAACATGGGCAAAGTGGCACGTCCGGCATCATTTCATGTGGTCGGTTACGCCTTGATGTCCAGTCGTACGCTGCTGGAAGGCTTCCAGCGGCTGGTGCGTTATCAGCGGATCATCGCCGAAAGTGCCGAGCTGAGTTTTCGTCAGTTGGGAGAGGGCTATGGGCTGATCCTGACGGTGCATGGCGATCATCTGCCACCCACTCGCCAGAGTGCCGAAGCGTCCCTGGCCTGCGCGCTGGCCCTGTGCAACTGGTTGACGGGCCGGGCCCTGCGTCCGGTGAAGGTCTTGTTCCAGGGCGCCGAACCTCTGGACCTGGCGCCTTATCAGCAGGCGTTTCCCGCACCGCTGGTGTTCGGTGCGCCCCATGACGCCTTGATTTTCGAACGGGCCGACATGGAAGCACCGCTGCCTACGGCCAACGAAGCCATGGCACTGTTGCATGACCGGTTTGCCGGTGAGTATCTGGCGCGGTTTTCGGAAAGTCGGGTCACCCACAAGGCGCGCCAGGTGCTGTGCCGGCTGCTGCCACAGGGTGAGCCCAAGCGTGACGTGGTGGCGCAAACGCTGCATTTGTCCCAGCGCACCCTACAGCGGCGCTTGCAGGAAGAGGGCACCAGCTTCCAGAACCTGCTCGATGACACCCGCCGCGAGCTGGCTGAGCAATACCTGGCGCAACCGGCCATGACCTTGCTGGAGATCGCCTATCTATTGGGGTTTGCCGACCCGAGCAATTTTTTCCGGGCTTTTCGTCGTTGGTTCGACACCACGCCCGGCGAATACCGGACGCGGCTGGCAAGCACGGTGAAGCCGGTCAATGACGCCAGAACGCCGGGATACACAGCACGAACACCGTGATGATCTCCAAGCGTCCCAGCAGCATGCCCGCCGATAGAATCCATTTGGCCGCATCCGGCAGCGGCGCGAAGTTGCCGGCCGGGCCGATGGTTTCCCCCAGCCCCGGGCCGACGCCGGACACGGTACTGGCGGCGCCGGTCAGCGCGGTCATCCATTCCACGCCCAACAGCGACAGCAACAGGGCGATCACGCAGATGGTGATGGCGAAGAAGAACGAGAACGTCAGGATCGAACGGACGATTTCTTCGTCGAGTCGGTGACCGTTGTATTTCTGCTTGATCACCGCGCGTGGGTGGATCAATTGCATGAGGTTGGCCCGCAGCAGAATGTAGGCAACCTGGAAGCGGAAGATCTTGATCCCGCCGGCGGTCGAGCCGGAGCAGCCGCCGACGAATCCCAGGTAAAAGAACAGCATCAGGGAAAAGTTACCCCACAGGCTGTAGTCCCCCAGGGCGAAACCGGTGGTGGTGACGATCGATGTCACGTTCAACGCCACGTGCCGCAAGGCGTCCAGCCAGTGCAGGTCGGTGGTCGCCCAGTACCAGGTGCCGAGCACCAGCCAGGTCACCAGCAGCACGCCGATCAGGCCCTGGACTTGCTGGTCCTTGATCAGCGCCCGACGATGGCCGCGCAGCATGGCGACATACAGGGCGAACGGCAGGCTGCCGAGGATCATGATGACGATGGCGACCCAGTGCACGGCCGGCTGGGTCCATTTGGCCAGGGACAGGTCCGAGGTGGAAAAACCGCCGGTGGAGATGGCCGACATCGAATGGTTGATGGCGTCGAACAGGCTCATCCCGGCCCACCAGAGCGCCAGGGTGCCGAGAATCGTGATGCCGACGTAGGACGCCACGATCAGCCGCGCCACCATGTGCGAGCGCGGCATGACTTTCTCCGAACGGTCCGACGACTCGGTCTGGAACAGCCGCATGCCGCCGATGCGCAGCAACGGCAGGATCGCCACCGCCATGCCGATGAAGCCGATGCCGCCGAGCCAGTGCAGCAGCGAGCGCCACATCAGGATACCGGGGGACATGGTGTCCAGGCCGCTGAGGACCGTGGCGCCGGTGGCGGTGATGCCCGACATGCTCTCGAAGAACGAATCGGTGTAACTGATGTGTTGGGTCAGCAGGAACGGCAGCGCCGCGAAGATACACACCACCAGCCAGCTGCTGACGGTCAGCAGGTACATGTCTCGCGGGCGCAGGTGTATGTGCTCCGGACGTCCGGGCAGCACCAGGGCCAGGCCGGCGACGAAGGTGATCATGCTCGACCAGAGGAACGATGGCAGGTCGCGGGTGCGTTCGAACACCACCAGGGTCGCCATGGGCACGACCATGAAGATCGCCAGGGTGATCAGGAAGATGCCGATGATGAAACCAATGATCCGCAGGGTCGGCAACGCCATGAAATCCGCTCGGGCTGAAAGGGAAGGGCGCCATTCTACCCGGGGTCAGCGCCATGTAAACCGGCAGCCGGTGACGCCTGGCGCGAGTTGGTCGGTGCATTGGCCGGCGAATTTGCGCTGACGGACGCCTGCGCCAGCCACTAGAATAGCCAGACATTTTTTTCAGGGAGGTGGCCGATGCAGGCTCTCGACGCTTTGCTCAACCGTGTTTCCGTCCCACGCCTGGTGGACCCGGCACCTACGCCAGAACAGCGCGAGATCATGTTCGCCGCCGCCATGCGCGCGCCGGATCACGGCCAATTGCGACCCTGGCGTTTTCTGACCGTCGAAGGGCAGGCGCGCTATCGCATGGGTGAGTTGCTGGCTGAAGCGGCGCGCTTCAATGATCCGCTGGTGCCTGAGGCGGTGGTGGAAAAGGCCCTTAACGGCCCGTTGCGCGCCCCGTTGGTCGTGGTGGTGATTGCCCGTCTGCAGGACCATTTCAAAATCCCCAAGTCCGAGCAGATGCTGGCGGCCGGCTGCGCGGCCCATGGGATTCTGCTGGCGGCCTATGCCCAAGGCATCGGCGGCGTATGGCGTACGGGGGAGCTGGCCTACTCACCTCATGTGGCCGAAGGGCTTGGCCTGGCGGACGGTGAAGAGGTGATTGGTTTCCTGTACCTGGGCACCCCGCAGAAAGAAGCCCGGATCGCGCCGAAGGAGGATACGGCTGAATTCGTCAGTGAGTGGACGGGCCAGTAACGTCTTAAGGGCAGCGGATGACTTTGGGGGTGTTTGACTCACTGTGGCGAGGGAGCTTGCTCCCGCTGGGCGGCGAAGCCGCCCCAAATGCCTGGTTAGAGGCCGCCCGACACTCCGAGGTGCCAGGTTTCAGGGCTGCTGCGCAGCCCAGCGGGAGCAAGCTCCCTCGCCACAGGGAAAGGGCCCGGCCTTGGGTTACTTGCAAGCGTCTGCAATCGCCTCGGCCAGCAAGCCCAAACGCGTTGCGTCGATGCCTGCCACGTTGGCCCGGCCCGTGCCAACCATGTACACGCTGTGACGCTCGCGCAGGTGCCTGACCTGTTCCGGCGTAAGGCCTGTGTAGGAAAACATCCCACGTTGCACACCGATATGCGCGAAGCGCTCGCGCAGCCCATGGGGCTCCAGAGCCTCCAGCAGCCCGCTGCGTAACTGGGCGATGCGCAACCGCATGGCCTCGACTTCGTCGGTCCACAGGCTTTTGAGCTGTGCATCGCCGAGGATCGTTGCCACCACTGCCGCGCCATGATCCGGCGGCGTCGACCAGAGATTCCGGGCGATGTTGGCCAACTGACTGCGTACATTCAGCAACTTATCGGCATCCTGGGTGCAGACGATCAGCGCGCCAGTACGATCGCGGTACAGCCCGAAGTTCTTCGAGCAGGAACTGGTGATCAACACTTCCGGCAACGTCTCGGCAAACAACCGGACCGCCCAGGCGTCCTGCTCCAGCCCATCGCCAAAGCCCTGATAAGCGAAGTCGATCAACGGCAGCAGGCTGCGGCTGCGCACCACCTCCAGCACCTGGCGCCATTGATCCTGGGACAGGTCGAAGCCGGTGGGGTTGTGGCAGCAGGCGTGCAACAACACCACATCGCCTTGCGGTACCTGGCTCAGGGTCGCCAGCATCGCCGCGAAGTCCAGGCGATTGTCGGCTCCCACGTAGGGATAATGACTGGCCTTGACCCCAGCAGCAGCGAAGATGGTTTCGTGGATCGGCCAGGTCGGGTTGCTCAGCCACACACCACGTCCCGGCAGGCACTGGGCAATGAAGTCGGCGCTCAGGCGCAGGGCTCCGGTGCCACCTGGCGTCTGGGTAGCGCCGGCGCGTTTCTGCGCGATCAGCGCCGAGCCAGCGCCCAGCACCAGCTCATTGATCAGCCCGCCGAATGCAGCATCGCCGTGACCACCGATATAGGTCTTGGTGGTCTGGCGGTCCACCAGCCGCTGTTCGGCCTGCTTCACCGATCCAAGGATCGGCGTCAGGCCCATGGCGTCCTTATAAACGCCCACGCCCAGGTCGAACTTGAGTGGATTGCTGTCCGCCCCATAGGCCTCCATCAGGCCGAGGATCGGGTCGCCGGGTACGCGGCCGATGGCATCGAAATGCATTACTTGCGGCCCTCGGCGGTCTTGGCCACTTCATCGGTGCGCGCGGCCATGATGAAGTCGTTGCGGTGCAGGCCCTTGATGGAGTGGCTCCACCAGGTCACGGTGACTTTGCCCCACTCGGTCAGCAGGCCTGGGTGGTGACCTTCGGCCTCGGAAATTTCACCGACGGCGTTGGTGAACGCCAGGGCGTGCTTGAAATTCTTGAACAGGAAAACCTTTTCCAACTGCATGACGCTGTCGCGCACTTCGATGTTCCAGTCGGGGATCTGCTTGATCAGTACCGGCAGTTCTTCGTCGCTGACTTGCGGGGCGTCGGCGCGGCAGGCTTCGCAATGGGCTTGGTTCAGAGCGTTCATGGTGTGTTCCTGGATCGAATATTTGAAAAATGTCGATGGCATCCACGCTAAAGCAAAGCTGCGGGCTGCAACAGACTCACTTGAGATCAAAAAACGCCGTTCAGGCGGCTTTTGGAGGAAATTTCGGTGCGTGCAGGCCCAGTTCCCGGCCGCGCTTGACCATGCCCATGATGTCTTCATGGGCCAGGTCGAACAGGCGCTTGAGCTCCGGCAGGACGAAATACAACGGCTGCAGGATGTCGATGCGATAGGGCGTGCGCATGGCTTCCAACGGATCGAAGGCCTGATGTTCCGGCTCGTCCGACAGGCAGTACACGGTTTCCTTGGGCGACGAGAGGATGCCGCCGCCGTAGATGCGCCGGCCCTGCGGCGTGTCCACCAGGCCAAACTCGATGGTCATCCAGTACAGGCGCGCCAGGTAGACGCGTTCTTCCTTGGATGCCTGTAGGCCGAGTTTGCCGTAGGTGTGGGTGAATTCGGCGAACCAGGGGTTGGTCAGCAACGGGCAGTGGCCGAAGATCTCGTGGAAAATATCCGGCTCTTGCAGGTAATCCAGTTCTTCCCGGGTACGAATGAACGTGGCGACCGGAAATTGTTTGCTGGCGAGCAATTCGAAGAAGGTCTGGAAGGGGATCAGCGCCGGTACCCGGGCGACTTGCCAGCCGGTGGTTTCGCCCAGCACTTTGTTGATTTCGCCCAGTTGCGGAATGCGGTCGTGGGGCAGGCCCAGCTTGTCGATGCCGTCCAGGTATTCCTGGCACGCACGGCCTTCGATGACCTTCAGCTGGCGGGTGATCAGCGTGTTCCACACCGCATGTTCTTCAGCGGTGTAGTGGATAAAACCTTGCGCATCGGGCTCGCGGGCCACGTATTGCGTCTGCTTCATGCTGCTCTCCTGCTGTTTTCCTCCGGCTTGGGACCGGGAGAAGGCTGTTTGTTGTTATGTCCAGCGGTGTATTAGAGATAACCCGAGGCAGGGGGATTTGCAGCAGAGCGTCGTGCGTGCATTCGGCGGATGGAAGGTCAGTTCGTAAACTTTTCGTTACGATTGGGCTTGGATGGGCGCTGCTATCGAGATATTAGGCTGGGAATCGGCCTACAGCTGTCACATAATCTTGACGACTATTTGCGCGACGCAATGAAAAAGTCGCACCACAAACCCTGTGGCGAGGGAGCTTGCTCCCGCTGGGGCGCGCAGCGGCCCCGGATTTGGGGCTACTGCGTAGCCCAGCGGGAGCAAGCTCCCTCGCCACAGGATGTGGGTGGCTTAAATGGCGCGCCTTATCTTTCCTACACATCCGGGCCTTTTCATGCGCATCAAAGTCCATTGCCAGAACCGCATCGGCATCCTGCGGGACATTCTCAACCTGTTGGTGGAGTACGGCATCAACGTCGCCCGGGGTGAGGTCGGTGGCGAGCATGGCAACGCGATTTATCTGCATTGTCCGAACCTGATCAACATTCAGTTCCAGGCGTTGCGTCCGAAATTCGAAGGCATCGCCGGGGTGTTTGGCGTCAAGCGCGTAGGATTGATGCCCAGCGAGCGTCGGCACATGGAGCTCAACGCCTTGCTGGGCGCCCTGGAATTTCCGGTGCTGTCCATCGACATGGGCGGTTCGATCGTTGCGGCCAACCGGGCGGCGGCACAGTTGCTCGGGGTGCGGGTGGATGAAGTACCGGGCATTCCGCTGTCGCGCTATGCCGAGGATTTCGACCTGCCGGAACTGGTGCGGGCCAACCAGTCGCGGATCAATGGGCTGCGGGTCAAGGTCAAGGGCGATGTGTTCCTGGCCGACATCGCCCCGTTGCAATCGGAGCATGACGATAGCGAGGCCATGGCCGGCGCGGTGTTGACCCTGCATCGGGCCGACCGGGTGGGCGAACGTATCTACAACGTGCGCAAGCAGGAATTGCGCGGTTTCGACAGTATTTTCCAGAGCTCCAAAGTCATGGCGGCGGTCGTCCGCGAGGCCCGGCGCATGGCGCCGCTGGACGCGCCACTGTTGATAGAGGGTGAGACCGGCACCGGCAAGGAGCTGTTGGCGCGGGCCTGCCATCTGGCGAGTCCGCGTGGGCAATCACCACTGATGGCACTCAATTGCGCCGGGCTGCCGGAGTCGATGGCCGAGACCGAATTGTTCGGCTACGGCCCCGGGGCGTTCGAAGGCGCCCGGGCCGAGGGCAAGCTCGGCTTGCTCGAATTGACAGCGGGGGGCACGCTGTTTCTCGACGGGGTAGGGGAGATGAGCCCGCGCTTACAGGTGAAATTGCTGCGCTTTTTGCAGGACGGTTGCTTCCGGCGTGTAGGTAGCGATGAAGAGGTGTACCTGGATGTGCGGGTGATCTGCGCGACCCAGGTGGATCTGTCCGAGCTGTGCGCACGGGGGGAATTCCGCCAGGATCTGTACCACCGCTTGAACGTCCTGTCCCTGCACATCCCGCCCCTGCGCGAATGCCTCGATGGCTTGACTCCGTTGGTGGAGCATTTCCTTGACCAGGCCAGTCGTCAGATTGGCTGTCCGCTGCCGAAACTGGCTCCGGCGGCGATGGATCGTCTCAGTCATTACCATTGGCCGGGCAACGTCCGACAGCTGGAAAACGTGTTGTTCCAGGCCGTTTCGCTGTGCGATGGCGGCACGGTCAAGGCCGAACATATCCGTCTGCCGGACTATGGCGTACGCCAACCCCTTGGCGATTTTTCCCTTGAGGGTGACCTGGACGAGATCGTCGGGCGTTTCGAGAAGGCGGTGTTGGAACGCCTGTATTCCGAACACCCCAGCAGCCGACAGTTGGGCAAGCGGCTGGGGGTTTCGCATACCACCATTGCCAACAAGTTGCGGGAGTATGAAGTGGGCAAGGAGCCTGGCCCATGAATCACTGACGGGCAAGGCGCTTCTGTGGCGAGGGAGCTTGCTCCCGCTGGGCTGCGCAGCAGCCCCAAAATCCTGGGAGCGCTTCGTCCCCCAGCGGGAGCAAGCTCCCTCGCCACAGGTGAATTGTGTCCATTGTCATAGGCCGGTACTTGCCGTAAGCGGCATGACACCGCCGGTTTTACGTCTTCTCCATTCCCGAAAAATTTCCCTTCAGTCCCCTCAAGCCCTTTGTTTTCCGGGCTCTTGAGCGCCAGAAAATAACTTGGTCTGCAAATTGCTTAAGGCTCAGCCGTACAGCAGTGGACGGCAAACGTCCGGCATGCAGAGGAACGACAGTGGACAAGTACCTTTATGTGGCAATGACCGGCGCGAGCCAGAACGCACTGGCGCAACGGGCCCATGCCAACAACCTGGCGAACATCTCCACCAATGGTTTTCAGAAAGACCTGGAGCAGGCGCGCTCGATGCCGGTGTTCGGTGACAGCTTTCCGGCGCGGGCTTTTGCGATGTCCGAGCGGCCTGCCACGGATTTCACCCCGGGTGCGCTGGTTGAAACCGGTCGTGACCTCGATGTGGCAGTCAGCGGGCCGGGTTGGATAGCGGTACAGAATCCCGATGGCGGTGAAAGCTACGTGCGCACCGGCAGCCTCAATGTCGACGCCTTGGGCGTGCTGCGGGCCGGCAACGGCATGCCGGTCATGGGCAATGGCGGGCCGATCGCCGTGCCGCCGGAACAGAAAATCGAGATTGGCCAGGACGGCACCGTCAGCATCCGCGCCATGGGCGAAGGCCCGCGAGTGATGGCTGAGGTGGACCGCATCAAACTGGTCAACCCGGATCTTCGGAACATGAACAAAGGCCTGGACGGTTCGATCCGCACCAAGGACGGCCAGCCGGCGCCATTCGATGCCAACGTGCAACTGGTGTCGGGTTTCCAGGAAGCGAGCAACGTCAACGCGGTAGATGAAATGACTTCGGTGCTGGCCCTGGCCAAGCAGTTCGAGCTCCACGTGAAAATGATGAACACGGCCAAAGAAGGCGATGAAGCCATGGCTCGGGTCTTGCAAATCTAACTATTACTGACAGCGTCGCGCCGAAAAACAGGCGTACGAGGAGAAACGAATGCTTCCGGCTCTATGGGTTGCCAAAACCGGTTTGTCCGCCCAGGACACCAACCTGACCACCATTTCCAACAACCTGGCGAACGTGTCGACCACGGGTTTCAAACGTGATCGCGCCGAATTCCAGGACCTGCTGTACCAGGTCAAGCGCCAGCCCGGTGCCCAGTCGACCCAAGACAGCGAACTGCCGTCGGGCCTGCAAGTAGGTACCGGTGTGCGGATCGTCGGCACTCAGAAAAACTTCAACGCCGGTAGCCTGCAAACCACCGAGCAGCCGCTGGACATGGCCATCGACGGTCGCGGTTTCTTCCAGATCCTGCAACCGGACGGCACCACGTCCTACACCCGCGACGGTACTTTCCACCTCGACTCCAATGGCCAGATCGTCAACGCCAGTGGTTTCGCCCTGGAACCGGCCATCGTCGTTCCGAACAACGCCCAGACCTTCACCGTGGGCCGCGACGGGACCGTGTCCATCACCGTGGCGGGCAACCCGGCCGCCCAGGTGATCGGCAACCTGCAGACCGCCGACTTCATCAACCCGGCCGGCCTGCAAGCGGTGGGCAACAACCTGTTCCTGGAAACCGCCGCCAGCGGCGCGCCACAAGTCGGCACTCCAGGCTTGAACGGCTTCGGTACCACGCTGCAGAACACCCTGGAAACCTCCAACGTGAGCACCGTTGAGGAGATGGTCAACATGATCACCACCCAGCGCGCCTACGAGATGAACTCCAAGGTGATCTCCACCGCCGACCAGATGCTCTCGTTCGTTACGCAGAATCTGTAATTACATCTATGAGGCGGCCGCAGGTCGCCTTGCAACACCGAGAGGTAGGGTCATGAAACGCTTTGTATCTGTTCTGGCACTGAGTGGCATCACCGCACTCGCGGGCTGTGTCGCGCCTACGCCAAGGCCCAATGACCCGTATTACGCTCCGGTGTTGCCGCGCACGCCGTTGCCGGCAGCCGCCAACAACGGCTCGATCTACCAGGCCGGTTTCGAGCAGAACCTGTACAGCGACCGCAAGGCCTTCCGGGTCGGTGACATCATCACCATCACCCTGAACGAGCGGACCCAGGCCAGCAAGGACGCCAACTCGCAGATCGACAAGACCAGCCAGACCAGCGTCGGCCTGACGTCGTTGTTCGGCTCGAGCCTGACCACCAACAACCCGATCGGCAGCAATGACCTGAGCCTCAACGCCGGCTACGGTTCCGACCGCGCCACCAAGGGCGACAGTAAATCCGGGCAGAGCAACAGCCTGACCGGCTCGATCACCGTGACCGTCGCCGACGTGCTGCCCAACGGCATCATCGTCGTGCGCGGCGAGAAGTGGCTGACCCTCAACACCGGTGACGAGCTGGTGCGAATCGCTGGCATGGTTCGTGCTGACGATATTGCAACCGACAACACCGTGTCGTCGACTCGTGTGGCTGATGCGCGCATCACCTATTCGGGCACCGGTGCTTTTGCCGATGCGAGCCAGCCGGGCTGGTTCGACCGTTTCTTCCTCAGCCCGAAGTTCCCTTTCTAGGTGGTCAAGTTGAATCTTAAGCAGCTGTTGATGGGTGCGTTGCTGATGTCGGCAGCCTTTACCGCTCAAGCCGAGCGTTTGAAGGACATTGCCAGTATTTCCGGCGTGCGTTCCAACCAGTTGATCGGCTACGGCCTGGTCGTGGGCCTCAATGGCACCGGTGACCAGACCACCCAGACCCCGTTCACCTTGCAGACCTTCAACAACATGTTGTCGCAGTTCGGCATCAAGGTCCCGCCGGGGTCGGGCAACGTGCAGTTGAAAAACGTCGCGGCGGTGTCGATCAGCGCCGATCTGCCGGCGTTCGCCAAGCCCGGCCAACAAGTGGATATCACCGTGTCGTCCATCGGTAACGCCAAGAGCCTGCGGGGCGGCACGCTGTTGCTGACACCGCTCAAGGGTATCGACGGTAACGTCTACGCCGTGGCCCAGGGCAACCTGGTGGTGGGCGGTTTCGACGCCTCCGGCGCGGACGGCTCGAAGATCACCGTCAACGTTCCGTCGGCCGGTCGCATCCCTGGCGGTGCGTCGGTGGAACGTGCGGTACCGAGCGGTTTCAACCAAGGCAACAGCCTGACGCTGAACCTCAACCGTTCCGACTTCACCACGGCCAAGCGCATCGTCGACAAGATCAATGACATGCTCGGCCCAGGTGTGGCCCAGGCCATCGACGGCGGCTCGATTCGCGTGACCGCGCCGATGGATCCGAGCCAGCGGGTCGACTACCTGTCGATCCTGGAGAACCTTGAGGTCGATCCGGGCCAGGCGGTGGCGAAAGTCATCATCAACTCGCGCACCGGCACCATCGTGATCGGGCAGAACGTCAAGGTTTCGCCGGCCGCCGTGACCCACGGCAGCCTGACGGTGACCATCACCGAAGACCCGATCGTCAGCCAGCCGGGGCCGTTGTCCAACGGCCAGACTGCCGTGGTGCCACGCTCGCGGGTCAATGCCCAACAGGAAGCCAAGCCGATGTTCAAGTTCGGCCCGGGCACTACCCTGGATGAAATCGTCCGGGCGGTGAATCAGGTCGGCGCGGCGCCAGGCGACTTGATGGCGATCCTCGAAGCCTTGAAGCAGGCCGGCGCGTTGCAAGCCGACCTGATCGTGATTTGAGGGGCTGGCCATGGATATGCGCAAAGGCGCTTTGATCAGCGGGGATTCGGGGTCCTATTCGGACTTGAATCGCTTGAACCAGCTCAAGGTCGGCGACAAGAACAGCGATGGCAACCTGCGCAAAGTGGCGCAGGAATTCGAGTCGCTGTTCCTTGGCGAAATGCTCAAGTCCATGCGTTCGGCCACCGAGGCATTGGGTAAAGACAACCCGATGAATACCCCCGAGGCCAAGCAGTACCAGGAAATGTACGACCAGCAACTGGCTGTCTCGATGTCCCGTGAAGGCGGTGGTATCGGTCTGGCTGACGTGCTGCTGCGCCAGATGTCCAAGAACAAGCCACTGGCCCCCGGCGAGGCGGCGAAGGCCTCGGCCGCCAAGCAGCAAGAGGCGCTGGACAAGGTCAGCGCCGCGGTGCCGACGCCGGTGGCTGCTGGAACACTGCCGACCGACGGCCCCTTGTCCCGTACCAGCGGCCAGCGTCCGCTGTGGGCGTCGCGGGCCGTGAGCGCGCCGCAAGGGGCGGACGGTGCTCATCGCAACGATATGGAATTAATGAACCAGCGTCGCCTGGCCCTGCCGCCGAAACTGGCTGACCGCCTGCTCGCCGGGTTGGTGCCTTCAGCGGCGGCCAATGCCGAGGTGCCTGCGCAAAACCTGCTGCCGGATCGCGCCGTCGCGGCTGTCAAGCCGGCCACCGGCGAACTCGCCAATGGCGACTGGCTGGCGGCCCTCAAGGCGGCCGATTCGAAAGCGGACATGCAGGTCTACGGCCGCGCCGTGGCCCAGCCGCCGTTGGCTCCGGCCCGCAAAGCCTTCCGTGATGCCGACGAATTCGTCAACGCCATGCTGCCGATGGCCAAGGAGGCGGCGGCCCGCATCGGTGTCGACCCGCGTTACCTGGTGGCCCAGGCCGCCCTGGAAACCGGTTGGGGCAAATCGGTCATGCGTCAGCCTGACGGCAGCAGCAGCCACAACCTGTTCGGCATCAAGGCGAGCCAGAACTGGAAGGGCGATTCTGCGCGGGCGATCACCAGCGAGTTCCGCAATGGCCAGATGGTCAAGGAGACGGCCGAGTTCCGCTCCTACGCCTCCTATAGCGACAGCTTCCATGACCTGGTCAATCTGCTGCAAGGCAACAGCCGCTATCAAGATGTACTGAAGTCGGCCGATAACCCGGAACAGTTTGTACGCGAGCTGCAAAAGGCCGGTTACGCCACCGACCCTAACTACGCCCGCAAGATTTCGAATATAGCCCGGCAGATGACGAGTTATCAAAACTACGCGTCTGCAGGCGCCACCACGACTTTATAAGGTCTGAACCATGAGTTTGCTCAACATAGGGATGTCGGGTCTGTCCGCAAGCCAGACCGCGTTGGTGACCACGGGTAACAACATCGCCAACGTCGATACCGCCGGTTATTCACGCCAACAGACCGTGCAGACCACCAAAGCGTCGAATCAATACGGCAACGTGTTCATCGGCTCCGGCACGACCCTGGCCGACGTGCGTCGGGTGTACAACTCGTACCTGGAAGCGCAGTTGAAGACCACCACCTCGCTCAACAGCGATGCGACGGCCTATCAGGGGCAGATCACGCCTCTGGACTCCTTGTTGTCGGACAGCGGCACCGGACTGAACGGCGCGCTGACCAAATTTTTCGCTTCGGTGCAGAACGTCAACGCCAAGCCGGGTGATGATGCGTCGCGGCAGTTGCTGCTCAGCGATGCCCAGGCCCTGAGCAACCGTTTCAATTCGGTTGCCAGCCAGTTGACGGAGCAGAGCGAGAACATCAACGGCAACTTGTCGAACATGGTCGAGCAGGTCAATAACCTGGCCGCCACTGTCGCTCAGTTGAACAAGAAGATCGCTGAAGTCTCCAACACCGGCGGTGCGCCTAACGATCTGCTCGATGCCCGTAACGAGACCATTCTTCAGCTGTCGAGCCTCACCGGCACCCAGATCGTGGAGCGAGGCAGCAGCCTGGACATCTACCTGGGTTCCGGCCAACCGCTGGTGATGGGCAATACCGTCAATACGCTTCAAGCCGTGCCGGACAAGAACGATCCGGGGCGCATTGGTATCCAGCTCAACAGTGGCTCCAGCTCCATGGACCTTACCTCGGTGCTTACCGGTGGCGAGATCGGTGGCCTGATGCGCTACCGCAGCACCGTGCTCGACCCGGCCATGAACGAGCTGGGGCGCGTAGCCCTGGTGGTTGCTGACCAGATGAACAGCATCCAGGCTTCCGGCATCGACATGAACGGTGCCTTCGGCTCCAACCTGTTCAGCAACATCAACAGCGCCGCGCAGATGAGCCAGCGCAGTGTGGCCTCGTTGAACAACAGCGCCGGTTCCGGCAACTTCAACGTGGCTATCAAGGACACCGGTAAGCTGACCATCAATGATTACAAGGTCACCTTCACCACCGGCACCGACTACACCGTCCAGCGCCTGCCCGACGGCACGTCGATGGGGGCGTTCAACACCGCCACCAATCCGCCGCCGGTGATCGACGGTTTCTCGCTGACGTTTGCCGGCGGCACCGCAGCCGCAGGCGACTCGTTCAAGATCACCCCGACCCGCAACGAAGCGGGCAACATCAAGACCGAAATGACCGACTCCAAGCGGCTGGCGATTGCCGCGCCGCTGGGCGCCGCCATTGTGCCGGGCGGCAGCGGCACGCTGACCATCCCGGCCAGCGGCCAGCCGACCCTGACGACAAAGCTGGATATCTACGACCCGGCCACTACCACCATCATTCAGAACGGCATCAAGACCTCCATGCCGGTCAAGGTTGTATTTGGCGCGACGTCGGCCGCAGGCAGCAGCCAGGCTTATCAGTTGCTGGATGCCAAAGGCGGTCTGATCAGCAGCGGCACGATCACCCCTGGCCAGAGCAATACCCTGAGCTTGAGCGTTCCGCTCAAGGACGCGAGCGGCAACCCCATCATGGATTCGTCCGTGCCGCCGGTACAACGGACCGTCACGTTCGATATGTCGATTGCCGGCGCGCCATCCGATGGGGCTGGCATCAACATCAGCCTCAGCCAGCCCGGTAGTCTGGACAACCGTAACGGTACGGCTTTGGCCGGCTTGCAGACGGCCAAGACCGTGGACACCGGTTCGAGCAGCAAGGGTATTTCCTTGAACGACGCCTATGGCAAGCTGGTGGAGGGTGTCGGCGCCAAGGCCGCGCAAGGCAAGCTCGATAGCGCGGCGACGGGCTCGATCCTGGGCAACGCCAAGACTGCCCGTGATTCGCTCTCAGGCGTGGATCTGGATGAAGAAACCGGCAACCTGGTCAAGTTCCAGCAGTACTACACCGCATCTTCGCAGATCATCAAGGCTGCGCAGCAAATCTTCAGCACTTTGATCAACAGTCTTTAAGGAGTCGTAGCCCATGCGCATTTCTACTTCCCAGTTTTACGAAAGCACGGCTGCGAACTACCAGAAGAATTTCGCCAAAGTAGTCAAGACCAGCGAAGAGGCGAGCAGCCTTGTGCGGGTCAATACCGCTGCCGATGATCCAGTAGGGGCTTCGCGTTTGCTGCAGCTGGGCACGCAGGCGTCGATGCTGAACCAGTATTCAGCCAACATGACCACCATCAAGGGCACGCTGGGTCAAACTGAAGCGGTGATGACCAGTATCAATAATGTGCTGCAACGGTCCAAGGAACTGGCTTTAGGTGCCGGTAACGCAGGCTATACCGATGCCGATCGGCAGGCGAACGCTTCCGAGCTGGGACAGATCGAAGAGCAGTTGCTCAGTCTGATGAACAGTAAGGACGAAAACGGCAAATACATTTTCTCCGGTTCAAAGGGCGACATCGCGCCGTTCTCGCGCAATAGCGACGGTACGTACAGCTATAACGGGGACCAGGTGACGCTTGACCTGCCGATTGGCGATACCCAGTCGATGGCGACTAACAGTACCGGTTGGGACGTATTCCAGCAGGCAATCAATACCAACCGTACCGAAACCACGCTGACAGCGCCGGCCGTGGATGACAATCGCGTGGTCTTGTCCAACGGGCAGGTCGAGTCCGATGTCACCTACAACGCCAAATTTCGCAGCGGTGAGCCTTACACCGTGTCGTTTCTGAGCAGCACTCAGTTGCAGATCACCGATGCGCTGGGCAATGACGTGACAGCTGAAGCCAGCCAGAACGGCGCCTTCAAATCCGGCAACGCCGATTCGCAAACGGTGAGCTTCCGGGGCCTTGATTTGAAGCTCAACATTAACCTCAAGCCTGGCGATACCAACCCTGATGCGGTCATTGCCGGGCATACGTTCACGCTGGCGGCCAAGCCGGACAGCTTCAACACGTCGCGCAGCCCGGGTAATCCAACCGCAGCCCTGGTTACAGGTGCTTCGGTGACTAACAGTGTCGACTACCACGCCAGCTTCCCGAGCGGCGGTGCGGTCCTCAAGTTCACCAGTGCCACCGATTTCGAGCTGTATGCATCACCCCTGACCGCCAATAGCACACCGGTGTCTTCCGGCACCATGGCGGGCACGACCGCAACAGCCTCGGGTGTTTCGTTTACGGTGGGCGGCACGCCCGGCGCAGGCGATCAGTTTTCCGTAGCGGTCAATACGCACCAGACTCAAAACGTCCTCGATACCGTAAGTCAGTTGAAAGCAGCGTTATCGACGCCCACCAATAATGACCCGATCGCCATTCAGAAAATGAACGCGGCGGTCCTTGCCGGTGTCGGTAATTTGTCAGCCGGCATTGACCAGTTGTCGTCGGGCCTCAGTTCTGTGGGCGGGCGGGGTGCATCGCTGGTGACCCAGACCGACATCAATCAGAGCCTGGCGCTGGCCAATACCCAGACCCAGGGTGCCATCCGAGACTCCGATCCGGCAGAAGTCATGACCCGCCTGACGCTACAGCAAACCATGCTGCAAGCTTCGCAACTGGCTTTCAGCAAAATCGCTCAATTGGGCCTGTTCAACAAAGTCTGAGTCAGAGCCTTCATGACCCTCTTGCAGGGGTCGTGATTGCCGAGCGAAAACCGTCTTTATTCAGCGGTTATGGGGCTTCACTTCGTTGAAGTGAGCTCCCGCCGCTCGCGAGTTCAGCCACAGTGAAATCAGCTCCCCTCGTTACCATCGCCATCCCCGCTTACAATCCGCAATTCTTCCAGCCGGCGCTTCAAAGTGCGCTGAATCAGACCTACGCCCCTCTCGAAGTCATCATTTGCGATGACAGCGGCGGCGATGAGATCCGCCAACTCGTCGATGCCTGCGAGGTGCCGGCGACCACCCGGCTGCGTTACGTGCGCAACCCACATCGACTGGGCTTCCAAGGTAATCTGCTGGCATGTGCGCAAGAGGCTACAGGCGAGTTTCTCAAGTTCCTGTGTGACGATGATCAGCTACTGCCCGAATGTGTTGCGCAGCAGATCGTCGGTTTCGTTGACCACGAAGACGTCAATCTGGTGGTCGCGCAACGGCAGTTCTGCGATGCGGATTACCTGCTGCTGTCAGAGCGTCTGGAAAACTGTTGTTTTTCGACCGGGGTGACCTTGTTCAAAGGCGAGGATCTGTTAGCGACTCTCGAAAGCACCCTGATCAATTTCCTCAGCGGTTTGACCGGAGCCCTGTTGCGTACCCGGCATGCATTGGAATACCTGCCCGCGCTGACCCAGGTGGGCGATGGTTTCATCGCTCGCCTGGACTTCGCCTTGTTCGCCTGTCTGCTGCGACGCGGTAATCTGGTAGTGGTCAGCCAGGTGCTGAGCCTTGAGCGTTTGCATCCGGCGCGATTGAGTAATCAACTGTCGGTGAGCAACGCTGTGATGACGGAGCTCGGCTGGCTCAAGCAGATGCTTGCCCTGCGCAGTGGCGAGCCGGCACCTGCACCGGGCTGGGTGCGCTATGTGGCGTTGGCCGATGCCGTTCAAGGGCAACCCTATGCCTGGGAAGAGACCGGTCTTGGCCGGCAGTTGGGTTTTATCCAAACACTCATTCAGTCCCGGGTCGGCAGCGAAAGCGACAGTTTTACCGACCTTTATCAGGAGTGGCTGTCTTGTCGTCATTTGAATCCAGCCCAGGAACGCTTGCTGGGGGCGCGTGTGCAGAGTTGGAGCTGGCGTCCACGCATTGTTCCGATCGTGTTGGATGTTGATGGCGATACCCAGGCGCTGAATGTAACGCTCAAGAGTATTCGTCAGCAGTTCTACGCCGCCGAACAGATCGTAGTGCTCTGCGGTTCTTCGCAAACCGACGGCGATGATGTGCGCCACGTACTCCTGGAAGAAGATCAGGTCGCTCAATTCAATCGATTGCTGGCTGAGCTGCACGATGCTGACTGGGTCTATCTGGTGCGCGCCGGTGATCGGCTGAACGAGTGTGCGTTGCTGTTGTTGGCCGAACGCATGGTAGAAATGCCAGACGTGCGGTGCCTATACAGTGACGAGGGTGGCCTGCGTGACGACCTTTCGGTTGAACCGGTATTCAAGCCGGATTTCAACCTGGACCTGATGCGCAGTTATCCCTATATCGGGCGAGTCCTGGCTTTTGAGCGGCAGCGGGCCCTGGCGCTTGGGGGCATTGCCGACGGCTTCGGCGACCTGGCTGTCCACGACCTGGTCTGGCGCCTGGTGGAAACCAACGGTCCTCACGCGGTTGGGCACGTCACCGAGATTCTGGTGGAGTCGACGTTGCGCCTTTCCCAATGGCTGATGCAACCGCAGGTCGTCGAGCACAATCGGGGTGTGCTGGCTGCACATCTACAGCGGATCGGCGCGCCCCATCGGATCCGTTCCGGCAGCATGCCGTTGATCAACCGTGTGGACTATCTACATGATCAACCGGCCATGGTGTCGATCATCATTGCCACCCGCAACGATCTGAACACGTTGGAGCAGTGTGTTGAGAGCCTGTTGGAGAAAACAGCCAATACCCGATACGAAGTCCTTGTAGTCGATAACGCCAGCACGGCGGCGGACGCTCGTAACTGGCTGTCGGCCATGGAGCAGATCGGCGGCGACAAGCTGCGGATTCTGCGCTGTGACTACGGTGACAACCTGGCAGCGGTGCACAATTTCGCTGCGGGTCAGGCACGGGGCGATTATCTGTTGTTCTTCAGTTCCTACAACCGGATCGTCAATCCCGATTGGCTGGACGAATTGCTAAACCATGCCCAGCGTCCCGAGGTCGGAGTCGTGGGCGGTCGCCAGGTGAGTTCACAAGGTCGTATCGAAGGTACTGCTCTGGTGCTGGGCCTGCGCGGAGCCATTGGGGTCCCCAATCGTGGTGAGCCACTTAGTACGCCGGGCTATATGAGGCGCCAGCAAACGGTACAGAACTTCAGTGCCGTGAGTATCGAATGTCTGTTGGTACGCAAGAAAATATTCGATGACTTGAGCGGGCTGGATGAGCAAGACCTTTCACAAGTGCTTAACGGTACCGACCTGTGCCTGCGAGTGAGGGAAAGTGGCCACCTCGTGGTATGGACGCCTTACGCCGAGTTGGTGCGAGCGGTTCCCGCGTCGGCTCCTCATCCAACACCCAGCGTATTGCTGGCCGAGCAGAAAAGTTTCTATCAGCGCTGGTTGCCGTTGGTGGCCCGGGATCCGGCCTATAACCCTAATCTGAGCCTGGGGACCAGTAATTTCAGCATGGAGCCGGGTTTCAAGGACGGCTGGGATCCATTCTCACGGCAGATCCTGCCCAAGGTCCTGGCGATTCCCATCAATGCGACAGCCGTGGGCCATTACCGCGTCAGCCAGCCATTTCTGGAACTGGAGGCTGCCGGTCGCGTGGTCGGGCACTTGAGCTACCACACGCCATCGGACATTGAACTTGAGCGCTGCTCGCCCGATGTGATCGTTCTGCAGGGCCGATATAGCCAGGGCGCGGTCGACGAGGTTGAACGGGTAAAACATGCGTCACGGGCGTTCCGGATCTTTGAGCTCGATGATTACGTGATCGATGTGCCGAAAAAGAACGCGCATATCCGTAAAGCCGAAATCGGGGTCGATAAACTGGTGCGCCGTGGCGTTGGTCTATGCGACCGTGTCGTGGTGTCGACCCAGCCGCTGGCTGATGCGCTTCGCGACATGCACCACGATATCCGGGTGGTTCCGAACATGCTTGCTCCGCATTTGTGGGTCGGATTGACCAGCCAGCGGCGTACCTCACGTAAACCTCGCGTCGGCTGGGGCGGCGGAACAAGCCATGACGGCGACCTGGCAATCATCGCGGACGTCGTACGTTTGTTGGCCGATGAGGTCGAATGGGTGTTCTTCGGCATGTGCCCGGAGGCGCTGCGTCCGTTCGTTCACGAATTCCATTCCGGCGTCGGGCTGCAAGCTTATCCAGCCAAACTGGCCAGCCTCAACCTCGACCTGGCGCTCGCCCCTTTGGAATTTCACATTTTCAATGACTGCAAGAGCAACCTGCGCCTGCTGGAATATGGCGCTTGCGGGTATCCGGTCATCTGCACTGACACCGAGGCTTATCGCGGTTATCTGCCCTGCACAAAGGTTGTCAGCAATAGTACCGAGGAGTGGCTGGAGGCAATCCGCATGCACCTGTCTGACCCTGATGCCAGTTACCGTATGGGCGACGCGTTGCGCGAAGAGGTGTTGCGCGACTACATGTTGCAGGGCAACAACCTTAACTATTGGGCGGAGGGTTGGTTGCCGGGCTAGGCGCAGACTAGATGCTCGTCGCAGGTGACCTTGGTCACCTGTTTTATTGGGACAGCTAATCGCAAGCTCTGTTGTTATCCATCAAAGGGACGAACCCTGGCTGATCCAGCAGGGGCGTCCCCTTTCTCATACCGCTTACTCTTTCGTGAGCTGGCGCGTTTCCTGCAAGCCCTCTTTAAATCGCCATAAAAAGAGCACTCGCGGTTCATCCCGACAGTACTCGAACTGGCAGCCGGTTTAGCCACAAGGCCCGCAAAGCTCAAGACAGCCGCGCGCAGCCCTGAGACGAACGAGAGGGGAGTTGATGAAGGCAGTTATTTTGGCGGGTGGCCTGGGCACGCGCATCAGCGAGGAGTCGCACCTCAAACCCAAGCCAATGATCGAGATCGGCGGTAAGCCAATTCTCTGGCACATCATGAAGCAGTATTCCGCCCATGGAATTCATGATTTCGTGATTTGCCTGGGCTACAAGGGCTACGCGATCAAGGATTTCTTCGCCAACTACTTCCTGCACACCTCCGATGTGACCTTTGACATGCGTGAAAACCGCATGGACGTCCACCAGAACTACAGCGAACCGTGGCGCGTCACGTTGATCGACACGGGTGAGGAAACCATGACCGGCGGCCGTCTGCGGCGCGCGTCGCGTTACCTGCAAAACGAAAAAGCCTTCTGCTTTACCTATGGCGACGGGGTGTCGGACCTGAACATCAGCGCCCTGGTGGAATTTCATCTTGCCCACGGTAAATCCGCGACGGTGACCGCTGTTCAACCGCCGGGACGCTATGGCGCGTTGGATCGCGACGGGGACCGGGTGCTCGGCTTCACCGAAAAGCCGCGCGGAGATGGCGGCTGGATCAATGGCGGTTTTTTTGTCTTGTCCCCCGATGTCCTGCCGCTGATCGAAGGGGATGAAACCTCCTGGGAATCCGGCCCCCTTGATGATCTCGCCAGTCGCGGGGAGTTAATGGCATTTCAGCACGACGGTTTCTGGCAACCCATGGACACGCTGCGTGACAAGAATCATCTGGAAGCGCTGTGGCAAACCGGGGAGGCACCGTGGAAACAATGGGACTGAGCCCGGAATTCTGGCGCGGCAAACGGGTGCTGTTGACCGGTCACACCGGGTTCAAGGGCAGCTGGCTGGCGCTGTGGCTGCAAAGTCTCGGCGCCGAGGTCAGCGGGTTCGCCCTTGAACCATCGACCAACCCCAGCCTTTTTGAGCTGGCGCGTGTGCACGAGGGGATCAATGACCAGCGTGGCGACTTGCGCGATCTCGGCGCCCTGTTGGAGCTGATCGCTGAAGTGAAGCCGCAGATCGTCCTGCACCTGGCTGCCCAGCCGTTGGTGCGCGAAGGTTACCGTGATCCGCTTGGCACCTACTCCAGCAATGTCATGGGCACCCTCAACCTGCTCGAAGCCATCCGCCAGGTCGGCGGCGTGAGGGCCTGTGTGCTGGTGACCACCGACAAGGTCTACGCCAACAAGGAGTGGATGTGGCCGTATCGTGAGGACGAGCCACTCGGTGGTCATGATCCCTACAGCAGCAGTAAGGCCTGTTGCGAGCTGTTGGCGCAATCCTTCGCGGCGTCGTTCTTCCCCGCCGAAAAATACGCCGATCATGGCTTGGCGTTGGCCACGGCCCGTGCCGGTAACGTTCTGGGCGGGGGGGACTTCGCGCCCGAGCGCCTCATTCCGGATGTTCTCAAGGCCTGGTCGGCGGATGAGCCGGTGACGCTGCGCTATCCGCAAGCTGTGCGCCCTTGGCAGCATGCCCTGGAACCACTGGCCGGTTATCTGCTACTGGCGGCAGGCCTTTACACGCAGGGGCCGCAATTTGCCGGGGCGTGGAACTTTGGACCGAGCGAGGCGGACATGCGCAGCGTAGGCGAAGTGGTCCAGTTGCTTGCCGATCGCTGGCCTGAAGCACCCGGTTTGCGTATCGAGCCGAGCGACCTGCACGAGGCCGGTCTCCTGCGCCTGGACAGCAGTCGCGCTCGTCAACTCCTGGGCTGGCAGCCTCGTTGGACATTGCAGCAATGCCTGGCTCAGACACTCGACTGGCATCTGGCCTGGCAACAAGGCGACGACATGCGCGCGGTGACGCTCGGCCAATTGAGTTTGTATCGGGGGGCGCTGTGAGCGAATTTTCCCTGAAGGAACTGCCCCTGGCAGGACTATTCAGCGTTCAGCACAAACGCTTTGAAGATCAGCGTGGGCATTTCGCCCGGTTATTTTGCGAAGGTAGCCTGGTGGCGTTCGGTCAACCTTTCCACATTCGCCAGATCAACCATTCCTGCACCCGCGAACGTGGAAGCGTGCGCGGCCTGCATTACCAGGCGGGCCAGGCCCCTGAGGCCAAGCTGATCACCTGTCTGCGGGGGGAAGTATGGGACGTGGCCGTGGATCTTCGACCTGACTCCAAGAGCTTTTTACAGTGGCACGCCGAGCATTTGAAAGCTGGAGATGGCCGCAGCCTGCTGATTCCGGCTGGGTTTGCCCATGGTTTCCAGACTCTCACCGACGATGCTGAATTGCTTTACCTGCACAGCGCCGATTACGCGCCAGAGCATGAGGGCGGCCTGTCGGTCGTCGATCCCCGGCTGGCCATCGCTTGGCCATTGCCTGTCAATAATCTGTCGGCTCGGGACGCCAGCCATCGCCCGCTCGATCAAAGTTTTGCTGGAGTGCGTCTATGAATTGCCGTGGTTGCGCTGCACCACTGAGCCTGCCGTTGATCGATCTCGGCACCTCCCCGCCATCGAATGCCTACGTGCACGCCGATCGCCTGGCTGAGGCCGAGCAGTGGGTACCGCTGAAAGCCGCCGTATGCCAGCAGTGCTGGCTGGTGCAGACCGAGGATTACACCAGCGCCGACAGTCTGTTCGACGCCGAATATGCCTATTTCAGTTCATTCTCGACCACCTGGCTGGCCCATGCCGAGTCCTACGTGGAAGCGATGGCTGAACGCTTCGCTTTGAATGCTGACAGCCGCGTTGTGGAAATCGCTGCTAACGACGGTTACCTGTTGCAATTCGTCGCCCGGCGCGGCATCGCGTGCCTGGGCGTCGAGCCGACCCGCAGCACTGCGCAGGCGGCACGGGAGAAAGGCTTGGAAATTCGCGAAGTGTTCTTCGGCCGCGAGACGGCGATGCAACTGAAAAGCGAAGGCTGGGCCGCCGACTTGATGACGGCCAACAATGTGCTGGCCCATGTACCGGACATCAACGATTTCCTCGCCGGTTTTGCGACCCTGCTCAAGCCCTCGGGAGTGGCAACCTTCGAGTTCCCGCAGTTGCTGACGCTGATGGCTGGGCAGCAGTTCGACACGCTGTATCACGAGCACTATTCCTATCTGTCACTCACCGCCGTTCAGACGCTGTGCGAGCGCAACGGCCTGGAAGTCTTCGATGTCAGCCAGCTGACCACCCATGGGGGTTCGCTACGGGTATTCGTCCAGCGTCAGGATGGCGAGCGACGCGCCGTGCAACCTGCGGTGCGTGAGCAGTTACAGATCGAATGGGCGGCGGGTGTGAAAACGGCCGAGTACTACGCGACTCTGGCGCCCGCGGCCGAGCGGATCAAACATCAGTTGCTGCGGTTTCTGCTGCAGGCCAAGGCTGACGGCAAGCGCGTGGTGGGCTACGGCGCCGCCGCCAAAGGCAACACCTTGCTCAACTACGCTGGGGTCAAGCCGGATCTGTTGGCTTGGGTGGCCGATGCCAATCCTCATAAGCAAGGCAAATACCTGCCAGGTAGCCGTATCCCCATTGTGGCGCCCGAGCGCATAGCGTTGGAAAAGCCTGACTACATTCTGGTGCTACCGTGGAATCTGCTGGAGGAAGTTACCCGGCAGTTGGCCTCTGCAACCCAATGGGGGGCGCAATTTGTCGTTGCCGTACCGGAGTTGAGCATTCGATGAGCAGAATTCATTACACCAAACCCAGCGTTGGCGAACTTGAAGCGCGCTACGCCCTGGACGCTGTGCAGAACGGTTGGGGGGCTCGCTGCTACGAGTACCTGACCCGCTTCGAAAATACTTTCGCCGAACATCTGGGAGCGAACTACGCGATTGCGACCTCCAGCTGCACCGGTGCCTTGCACATGGGCATGGCGGCGCTGGACATCGGTCCTGGCGACGAAGTGATATTGGCCAACACCAATTGGATTGCCTCCGCAGCGCCGATCACCTACCTGGGGGCTACCCCAGTGTTCGTTGACGTCCTGAGTGATAGCTGGTGCCTGGACCCGCAGGAGGTCAGGCGCGCCATCACTTCGCGAACCAAGGCGATCCTGGCTGTCCACCTGTACGGCAACCTGTGCGACATGGACGCTTTGCTGGCGATCGGTCGTGAGTTCGGCATTGCGGTGATCGAGGATGCGGCGGAGGCCATCGGTTCTCAATGGCGCGGTAAAGCGGCGGGCTCGTTGGGCGCGTTCGGGGCTTTTTCGTTTCATGGCACCAAGACAATGACCACCGGTGAAGGGGGGATGTTCGTCACCTCGGACAAAGCGTTGTACGAGCGCGTCCTCACCCTGTCCAATCATGGTCGGGTCGCCGGTAGTACCAAACAGTTCTGGCCGCAAATGCTCGGTTTCAAATACAAGATGAGTAATCTGCAGGCGGCAATCGGCTGTGCCCAGGTGGAGCGGATCGAGGAGTTGATCGCGCGCAAACGGGCAATCTTCGCCAACTATGCACAGGCACTTGAAGGGGTGCAGGGTGTTTCTCTGAATCCTGAGCCGGCGCATGGGCGCAACGGCTACTGGATGCCCACCGTTGTGTTCGATGCTGATACCGGCGTGCGTCGTGAGCGGTTGATCGGTGCTTTCGAGGCAGCGAACATCGACGCCCGGGTATTTTTCTGGCCACTGTCGTCATTGCCGATGTTCAGTGACCATGTCGTGGATACGCCCAATGCGTTCGCCTTGCCCGAGCGAGCCTTCAATCTGCCCAGTTATCACGATATGACCGATGCCGATCAGCAACGCGTGGTGGACGTCGTGCTCGGTCAACTGGCGAGCAGGCACGCGCTGTGAAGATGTATCTGCTGGGCGCCGCAAACCCGGAAGCGGTGCGCATGCTGCACGCTGTGAAACGCAGCGTGCCGAATATCGAATTTGCGTTTCTGGATAACGACTCGCGCAAGCAGGGAACGCTGTTCCACGGTGTACCGGTGGTCGGCGGCTCCGATCGAGTGGGCGAGCTCAATGGTCCGGATGTTCACTTCGTCAATCTGATCACAGGCTCCACCCGGTTGCGCTATGAGACCACCTGCCAGCTGGTCGAGGCCGGTGCGCGCCTGGGGCAGTTCATTCACCCCAGCGTTGACTTGAGCATGATCCGTGTCGGGGCGGGGTGCTATCTGCAAGAAGGCGTACTGATGCAGGCCGAGGTCACGCTGGGCGACAACACCAGCATCAGTGCCGGCAGCGTAGTGGGCCACGAAGGACGAATCGGTCATTCGGTGTTCCTGGCACCGGGCGTGTGTATTGCCGGCTGTGTGGAAGTCGGCGACGGCACCTTTATCGGCACCAACGCTACGATCCTGCCGCGCCTGCGTATCGGCCGTTGGGTCACTATCGGTGCCGGTGCCGTGGTCACCAGGGATGTTCCTGATTTCTCGGTCGTGGCGGGCAATCCCGCCAGGATCATCAAGACCAACGCAGTGCCTTACCCCGACGGTCGGGTATTGAAGTAGTCGTTTCCCTATTTTCTGGAGAGTTTCAATGAATCCCCATGAGCAATTTCGCGAAGAAGTAAAAGGCAACATCGAAGGCTTGCAACAGGACAAAGCGCTGCAGGAGCAGTCGCTGGGCTGGGTCGGCACCACCGCCAAGCATAAGTACACCTACAACTTCAGCTGGATGGGGCGGCCGATCATTCAATTTCCGCAGGACATGGTTGCCATGCAGGAAATCATCTGGAACCTGCGTCCGGACGTAATTGTTGAAACCGGAATTGCCCATGGCGGTTCGCTGGTTTTCTACGCGTCGATGCTTGAGTTGATAGGCCATGGCGAGGTGCTGGGCGTCGATATCGATATCCGTCAGCACAACCGCGAGGCCATCGAAGCCCATCCGATGAGCAAGCGGATCAGCATGATCCAGGGTTCCAGCATCGACACGGCAATCGTCGATCAGGTCCGTGAACGTATCCAAGGCAAAAAAGTACTGGTGGTGCTGGACTCAAACCATACCCATGAACACGTACTGCAAGAGCTGCGTCTCTATGCGCCGCTGGTCTCGGTGGGCAGTTACTGTGTGGTGATGGATACCGTGGTCGAAGACATGCCGGAGGACGCGTTCCCCGATCGCCCGTGGGGTAAGGGAGACAACCCGAAAACCGCTGTCTGGGCCTACCTTGAAGAGAACCGCGATTTTGAAATCGATCAAGCGATCCACAGCAAGCTGCTGATCACGGTCGCACCGGACGGTTACCTGCGCCGAGTGCGTTAAGCGGTCCATCATTCAAGCGTTCATCGGCAGTCGATTTTGGCGAGGAAAGAAATGCAAGGCATCCAAGGTTCTGAACATACATTGCCCCTGAGTGAACTGTTCACTCTGGTGCTGATTACACACAATCGCCCGGCGTTCCTGCGTAGGGCGTTGCAGTTCTACAGCACGTTGCCTTGCAGGATCCTGGTTCTGGACTCTTCGTCCGCGGTGCTTGAAGGTGCCGGCGCGATAGCCGACAGCATCGACTATCGGCATCTGCCCGAGTTCGGCTACTGGGGAATCCAGAACAAGCTCAAATACGGCGTCGAACAAGTCACCACGCCTTACATGGTTTTCGCCTCCGATGACGATTTCCTGATGCACGAGGCGTTGACCGAATCGGTTGATTTCCTTCAGGCCAACCCTGACTACGGCCTGTGCCACGGCTACTGCCTGATGTACCTGACGCACTCCAACTATGTGCAGTACTACAGGCGGGACAAAAAAGTGCAGGAGGACTACTGCGCCGAACGTGCCCAGGATCGTGTGCTCGATTACATGAGCCAGTACATCCCGCCGTTCTACGCGGTGCATCGCACGGCGCTGTTGCGTGACTGGTATGCAGCGATGCCGGACGGGACGATTTTCCAATGGCAGGAAATCGGTCACGTGTACTACATGTTGGCGCGGGCCAAGGCGCGCATTCTGCCCAGGCCGTATGTGGTGCGAGAGGTCAATTACGGTCGCTCCGACCACAACACCGAAATCATGAGCACATTGAGTCTCAAGGACGCCCGCTCCGTCGCCGACCGCGAGCGTTTCGCCGCTTTCCTCGCGACGTTGCCGACTGGCATCCGCGACCTGGACGCGGTGCAGACCGCACAGTTCGCCATGGAGAGTTTCCAGGCGCTGACGGACAGCCTGACCCGGCGCAACGCATTGACCATCGAGCCGATTTTCGAGTCTTACTGGAAAGATCCGACTGTGGGACCCAAGCGTGTATTCGGCCCCGAGCAGTATGTCGAGATGCCGTTCTACAACCAGGCTTTCTTTGATCGACTCGCCGAATACGAATTCCTGCTGCACGCGATGCCTGCCGGACGTTTGCAGCTGGAAGAAATGGAAGGTGCCCTGCTCCAGCAGTACAGGCTGCAACGTACCTATTCGAACGATAGCCCGGAAACCATCCAGAACCGTTTGCTGGAAGCCGTGCAACTGGGCGCGTTCAACCGGCACGTTGTGCAGAAACTGGCGCAGCAAGTGTTGGACAAGGGTGAACCCGCTGAAGCAAAAATACTGACAGACTGGATTGCGCGGCTCGACAGTGTCCCGACCTTCGACAGTCGCCGATTGCTCGACGGCATGCCGTCGGGTCGGCTGTTGAACTGGCTGCAGGCGCGTCAGCCGAACGACACGGCGGTGCGCAAGATCAACCAGCATCTGGCGGCTACTGGTGGAGGCCCGCAGTTCGGCATTCTGCTGCTTGATCTTGAAGCTGACATGGATAAGTTGCAGCGCACCTTCGACAGTCTGATGGAAAGCGCTTTCCGGGCCTTCAAGGTCGTGGTCTTCACCACCGGAGATCTGCCGGCCGTCACCACCGAAAAGCACACGGTGCATTTCGTCAAGGTGGCTGCCGATAATTATGTCGAGCGACTCAACCAGACAGCTCGGCGTTCGAGCGCCGATTGGCTGTTGCTGGCCGAGGCGGGGGATGAGTTCACCGCAGCCGGTTTGCTGCGTGCCAGCCTGGAATTGCAGAAAGCCGACGGCTGCCGCGCGGTGGCAATGGATGAAATTCATCGTCGCAGTAACGGCACCCTGACCGATGTTTTCCGTCCGGCCTTCAACCTTGACTTGCTGCAAAGCCTGCCGGCGTTGATGTCACGGCATTGGCTGATCAGTCGCGAAGCGCTGAACGATGTCGGTGGCTATGACCGGGAGTTCGCCGATGCCCTGGAGTTCGACCTGCTGCTGCGCCTGATCGAGGCAGGTGGGATGTCGGGGCTGGCGCATCTGGCCGAGCCTTTGATGCTCACGCCGGCAGTGGCCATGGCGCCGAACGAGCAGGCGCGTCAGGCTTTGGTGCGTCATCTGAAAAACCGCGGCTACCAAGCGCAGGTGAGCGCCGAGGCGTTTGGCGGCTTGCGTGTCGACTACCGTCACACCGCTCGACCGAAAGTGTCGATCATCATCGCCAGTGAGGACAACCAGGCGGATCTGCAGCGTTGCCTGGTGAGCGTATTGCAACGCACTCGCTACCAGAACAACGAAATCATCATTGCTGACAATCGCAGCCAGTCAGCCGAACTGCTGGATTGGCTCGACAGCCTTCAACAGAACGCTCGCGGGCGGATCCACCTGATTAAAAACGAGCAGCGCCTGAGTTCTTCTGCGCTGCTTAACCAGGCGGCCGCACAGGCGCAGGGTGAATATCTGGTGTTGTTGGCAGCGGACGCCGAGGTGATCAATGCCAACTGGATCGAAGCGTTGCTGAATCAGGCCCAACGCCCCGAGGTCGGCGTGGTCGGTGCCAAACTGGTAGATCGCGAAGGCAGTGTAACCGGCGCCGGACTGATTATCGGGTCCGACCACGGTGTGGTCTCAGCGTTTGTGGGCGAGAAAAAGGATGCCCAGGGTTACATGCACCGACTACAGGTCGAGCAGAACTACTCGGCGGTCTCCGCTGCGTGCCTGATGGTGCGCAAGGAAGTGTTCGACGAGCTGGGCGGGCTCGACGAGGAGTGTTTCGCAGAGGCGTATGCCGATATCGATTTGTGCATGAAGGTCGCCGATTACGGGTTGTTGACCGTGTGGACGCCGCAGGTACAAATCGCGCACCCTGGCACCTTGCCGGAAAACCCTCAGGCGGAGGCTGTGCTTCGTGAAAAATGGCAGGCACGTTTTGCTCAAGACCCAGCCTATAACCAAAACCTGGCCGTCAGTGGGACGCCTTTTACGCTGGGCGAAGCCCGTGCAATAGACTGGGCGCAATTGCTCGCATAGGCCTGGCGCAGATAGGAACAGGACAAGACATGTTCAACGGTAAATCCATTTTCATTTCCGGCGGCACCGGTTCGTTCGGGCGCAATTTTATCCGCCGGTTGCTGGAGCAGTACCAGCCCAAGCGCGTCGTGGTGTTTTCACGCGACGAACTCAAACAGTACGAGATGCAGCAAACATTCAACGCTCCCTGCATGCGTTATTTTCTGGGGGATGTGCGTGACGCTGATCGTCTGCGTCAAGCCATGCGCGGGATCGATTATGTCGTCCACGCTGCTGCCCTCAAGCAGGTGCCAGCGGCGGAATACAACCCTACCGAGTGCATCCGCACCAACGTCAACGGCGCAGAGAACATCATCGCGGCGGCCATCGATAATGGTGTGAAGAAGGTCGTTGCGCTGTCCACGGACAAAGCCGCCAGCCCGATCAATCTGTACGGCGCGACCAAGTTACTGTCGGACAAGCTGTTCGTGGCGGCGAACAATATCGCGGGTGAGCAGCAAACCCGGTTTGCCGTGGTGCGCTATGGCAATGTCGCCGGTTCCCGGGGATCGGTAGTGCCGTTTTTCAGTAAGTTGATTGCAGAAGGGGCGAAGGAATTGCCCATCACCGACGAGCGAATGACCCGTTTCTGGATCACACTGGATCACGGTGTACAGTTTGTGCTCGACAGTTTTGCCCGCATGCATGGTGGTGAAGTTTTCGTGCCGAAGATTCCCTCGATTCGTATCGTCGATCTGGCGACGGGCATGGCTGGACACTTGCCGCACAAGAATGTCGGGATTCGCCCCGGTGAAAAACTCCACGAACTGATGGTGCCGCTGGATGATGCGCGCATGACCATCGAATTCGCCGATCACTACACCATTCAACCGTCCATTCGCTTTACCAGCGTGGATGTGGATTTTTCTCTGGATAAACAGGGCGAACGAGGCGAACCGGTGGCGGAGGATTTCGAATATCGCTCGGACACCAATCCGCACTTTCTTTCGGTGCAACAGATCGCCGAGCTGCATGCCGGGTTGTCGGCATGATTCCCTATGGTCGGCAAAGCCTCGACCAGGCCGATGTCGATGCAGTGGTCGCTGTCTTGCAGTCCGATTGGTTGACGCAAGGGCCGGCGCTCGAGCGCTTTGAACAGGCCATGGCCAGTCGTTGCCAGGCCGATTATGCCGTGGCGGTGTGCAACGCGACTGCGGCACTGCATATCGCTTGTCTCGCGGCCGGGCTTGGGCCGGGTGATTGTTTATGGACCACTCCCAATACGTTCCTGGCTTCGGCCAACTGCGGTCGTTATTGCGGCGCGCAGGTTGATTTTGTCGATATCGATCCGGTGACCTGGAATCTCGATGTTCGGGCCCTCGCCGTAAAGCTCGAGGACGCCGAGCGTGCTGGAACGCTGCCCAAGGTGTTGATCGCGGTGGCGTTCTCGGGGCAAAGCTGTGACATGTCCGCGATCGCTCCGCTAGCACGGCGCTATGGTTTCACGGTGATAGAAGATGCTTCCCATGCGGTCGGTGCGTCTTATGCGGGGCGGCCGGTGGGATGCGGCGAATTCGCCGACATGACGGTGTTCAGTTTCCATCCTGTGAAAATCATCACCAGCGCCGAAGGCGGCATGGTGCTGACCAATCGGCGTGAAGTGGCGCAGCGACTGCAACGCCTGCGAAGCCATGGAATGACTCGTGACCCGGCGCAGATGACCGAGGCCAGCCATGGGCCGTGGTACTACCAGCAAGTCGAGCTGGGTTTCAATTACCGCATGACGGACCTGCAGGCTGCGCTGGGGCTCTCGCAACTGAGTAAGCTGGACAGTTTCGTTGCACGGCGCCGTGAGCTGGCGTCCCGTTATCACCGCTTGCTGAGTGATTTGCCTGTCACACTGCCCGGCCTTCAGCCCGGCGCCGAATCGGCCTGGCATCTGTATGTGGTGCGTTTGCAACTCGATCGCATAGCCTTGAACCATCGCCAGGTATTCGAAGGCTTGCGCGCAGCCGGGATTGGCGTGAACCTGCATTACATTCCGGTGCATCTGCAACCGTATTACCGCGACCTGGGGTTTGCCGAAGGCGATTTTCCCCAGGCCGAGCGTTATTACACCCAGGCCATAAGCTTGCCCATGTTTCCTTCCCTTAGTGACGAACAACAGGGTTATGTGGTTGAGCAACTGCGCCGATTGCTTGAGGAGTAACGGTCAGTGAGTGCTGTTGCGATCATCCCCGCCCGTGGCGGCAGCAAGCGGATCGCTCGCAAGAACTTGAAGCTGTTCGATGGCGTGCCGATGATTGTCCACTCGATTCGAACCGCATTGGCGTCACGCTTGTTCGATGCAGTCATTGTCAGCACCGACGACGAAGAAATCGCCATGCTGGCCCGGGCCCACGGCGCGCAGGTTCCGTTCATGCGGCCGGCGGCACTGGCCGATGATTTCACGGGAACGGCCGCAGTGGTCGCCCATGCCCTGGGGGAGCTCAAGGACCGGGCGTTTGATCTTGCATGTTGTATCTATGCCACCGCACCGCTGCTACAGCCTCGATACCTGCAGCAGGGGTTGGAGTTATTGCGGGCCCATCCTGAAAGATCATTCGCATTCTCGGTCACCGACTTCGGCTTTCCCGTGCAACGTGCCTTGACCCTGGATGAGCATGGGGCGTTGACTGCGCTCTATCCTGAGTTTTGCAACACCCGTTCCCAGGACTTGCCTCAAGCCTTCCAGGATGCAGGCCAGTTCTACTGGGGGCGCCGGGAGGCATGGTTGAGCGGTGACGTGCTGTTTTCACCCAAGAGCTTGCCCGTGATCCTGCCTCGCCATTTGGTGCAGGACATCGACACGCCCGAAGACTGGACGCGTGCCGAATACCTCTACGCGGCGTTGAAAGCCGGCGGAGAGCTGCAGTGAGGGTACTGATCCGCGCCGACGCTTCGCCGACCATCGGCAGCGGCCACATCGCTCGCTGCCTGACCCTGGCGCGGGTGCTCCAGGCGCAGGGTGCGAACGTCGCTTTTGCCTGTCGCCAGTTTCCCGGGCATCGTCTGCGAATGCTGGAAGCCGAGGGCTTCGAGACATTTGCCTTGCCTGACTCCTATCCCGGTGAGGATCCTGAGCAGGCCATCGAGTCCCTGCTGCCCTGGCAGGCCGATATAGATGCGTTAGAGCAAACATTGAGCGGTCGGCCCGGCTTTGACTGGGTGATCGTCGACCATTATGGCCTGGACCAGCACTGGCAGGCCGCCGCCCGGCGTTTCGCACCCCGGATCATGGCGGTGGACGACCTGGCGACCCGCACCTATAGCGTGGACCTGTTGCTCAATCAGAACCTGTCCGGCACTCCGGCCGCTTATGCGCAGAGGTTGCCCGAGCATTGCCGGACACTGCTGGGGCCGCGCTACGCGCTGATGCGCGATGAGTTTCGCTGCGCCGCGATTGCCATAAAGCCAAAGGCCAGGCGAATCCTTGTCAACTTCGGCGGCTTCGACGCTGCGATGCAGACCTATCACGCCATGTTGGCACTGGCGGATTTCCATGAGCTTGAGGTTGATTTTGTGGCCGGTGCCGACAACCCGGCGTGGGATCGGATGCTGACGATGGCCGTCAGTCGGCCCAATTGGCGTCTGCACAGCTTCGTCAGTCACTTCCAGCAGCTCATGGTCCAGGCCGATTTGTTTATTGGCGCTGGCGGCGGGACCAGCTGGGAGCGTGCCGCGATGGGGTTACCGACGATTTGCATCGCTGTATCGAACAACCAGCAGGCCAACAGTGAAGCGATGGCGACATTGGGGGCGCATATCTACCTTGGCCCCCGGGAGGAAGTCAGCGTCGAACAACTGCGCCAGGCCGTTGGATTCGTTGCCGATAACCAAGGGCTGCGCCGTAGTCTGGCCGATTGTTCCCGCAAACTGGTCGACGGCCAGGGGGCACTCAGGGTCGCGGCAGCGCTGGCCGGCGAATTGATGCGCGTGCGTCCCGCCATTCAAGACGATGCCCGCATGCTTTTTGACGGTCGTAACGCTGAGGCTGTCCGTCGTGTGTCGTTGGATACTTCGATCATTGAGTGGGACCGCCATTGCCAATGGCTACAAGCAAGTCTGGTCGATTCGCAGCGCCTGTTGTTGATCGGCGAAGCCATAGATGGGCCGGTGGGCGTGTTGCGGTATGACCTGAATGACACCAATGCGCTCGTGTCCATTTACCTTTTTGAAAATCGCCTGGGGTTGGGTTGGGGCAGGGCGCTGTTGGCCCGTGGCGAAGCCTTTGTCACCGCTCATTGGCCCCAGGTGCGAGTATTGAGTGCTCAGATACTGCCGGGTAACCCCGTCTCCTTGAGCCTGTTTCGGCAGGCCGGTTTTATTCAAGATACCTGCGTGTTCACGCGTGTATTGAAGGATCACAGCCATGACTAGTTTCACTATCGGTAACCGCCGTGTCGGTGCCGACGCGCCGCCGTTCATCATTGCCGAAATGAGTGGCAACCATAACCAATCGCTCGAAGTGGCGTTGCAAATTGTCGAGGCCGCCGCCCGGGCCGGGGCGCACGCCTTGAAGCTGCAGACGTACACGGCTGACACCATGACGCTGGATCTGAGCGAGGGTGATTTCTTCATCAAGGATCCCGGCAGCCTGTGGGCTGGAACGTCTCTTTACGATTTGTACGAAAAAGCCCATACGCCCTGGGAGTGGCACGCCCCGATTTTTGCCAGGGCCAAGGCACTGGGCATGCTGGCTTTCTCAACGCCATTTGACGATACGGCCGTGGACTTTCTTGAAAGCCTGGAGGTGCCGGCCTACAAGATCGCCAGTTTTGAAAACACTGATCTGCCATTGATTCGTCGAGTCGCAGCCACCGGTAAGCCGTTGATCATTTCCACCGGCATGGCGAGCATTGCCGAACTCGACGAAACCGTGCGCGCGGCCAGGCAGGCCGGTTGCAAGGATCTGGTGTTGCTCAAGTGCACAAGCACTTATCCGGCCACGCCGGCCAACAGTAATGTGCGCACCATTTCGCATCTGCGAGAGCTGTTTGGTTGTGAAGTGGGATTGTCGGACCATTCCATGGGGGTTGGGGTGTCTGTCGCTGCAGTGGCGTTGGGTGCCACGGTGGTGGAGAAACACTTCACCCTCGATCGAGCGGCGGGTGGGGTGGATGCCAGTTTTTCTCTGGAACCGACGGAATTGGCGGCGCTGGTCGTCGAAACCGAACGTGCCTGGCAGGCCATGGGCCAAGTGCATTACGGCGTGACCGAGGCCGAACGCAAGTCGTTGATCTATCGCCGTTCGCTGTATGTGACGCAAGACATGAGCGCCGGCGAAGCCTTTACATCGCAGAACGTTCGGGCCATTCGTCCCGGCCTGGGATTAGCCCCCAAGCATGCCGAGACAATCGTCGGGCGTCGCGCCCGCCAGGCTATCAAGCGCGGTACGCCGCTGGCCTGGTCGTTGGTCGAATAGCCTTTCGATCGGCCTTATTCGGCAAAATCGCGTGACCTGCGAGTCATAACGCGCATCTTCACTGTATTGTATTGACCGGGAAGATGGCGCCTGGCCGTTATTCGGTCCAGTGATAGCCCTTTATACTTCCCGTTTGTCGGCGCCCCTCGATTCCTTGCGAGCGGTTGTATTGGGCTGTTTTTGATTGGGAAGCCGTAATGATTGGCATAAAAAGCATTGCGAGCTACGTTCCTGTAGCCGGCGTGGACAATTACGCACAGGGTGCGAAGTTTGAAAAGGATGAAGAATTCATTCTTGGCAAGATCGGTTCCGCCTTCCTGCCGCGCAAGGATGATGGACAGGAGACCTCCGACCTGTGTGTCGAAGCGGCCAATGCGCTGTTTGCCAACAATCCCGATCTGAAACGCGAAGCCATCGATGTTCTGATCGTGGTTACCCAGAACGGTGATGAGGAAGGATTGCCCCATACGGCGGCCATCGTTCAGGACAAGCTTGGCTTGCCGACCACCGTGGCAGCATTCGATATCTCCCTGGGGTGTTCGGGTTATGTCTACGGAATCTACGCTATCAAGGGCTTCATGGAGGCCGCTGGCCTGAAGAACGGGCTGTTGATAACGGCTGATCCGTATTCGAAAATCGTCGACCCGGAAGACCGCAACACCACCATGCTGTTCGGCGATGCCGCCACCGCCACGTGGATGGGCGAAGATGCACCGTGGCAGCTGGGCAAGTCCAAGTTCGGCACCGACGGTTCCGGTGCGCCGCACCTGAAGGTCAGCGACGGCGTGTTCTTCATGAATGGCCGACAGGTGTTCAACTTCGCCTTGCTCAAGGTTCCTGCCCATCTGCATGAATTACTGGCCGATTCCGACCTTGAGCCCACTGATATCGACGCGTTTTGCATCCATCAGGGCAGTGCGGCGATTGTCGATGCCGTGGCGCGGCGATTTGAAGGTGAGCCCGAGAAATTTATCAAGGACATGGTCGAGACCGGGAACACCGTGTCGTCGAGCATTCCCTTGCTGCTGGAAAAGCATGTACTGGACTCCAACTGGAAACGCGTGGCCTTGAGCGGATTCGGTGTCGGGCTGTCCTGGGGCTCGGCGATCATTTATCGTCCTTGAGACACTGAAGTCCGGGCACAAAAAATAGCGTCCAAGGTGTAACCTTGAACGCTATTTTTTTGCCCGATGAAAAGGCGAAACGTAATGAGCGAGTTCTTCGAGCGCAATCTCCAAGTGATCGAACAGCGCTGGCCGGCCCTGGCCGAACGCCTGCTACAGGAGAATCCCGGCCGATTGCAGGCGGATCTGGTGGAGGGAATGGGCTCGACCTTGAGCATCAATGGCATTCAGTTGACCAGTCGCCATGACCGCCTCGGCGAGGCCGAACTGCAAGCCTGCAGCCTGCCCTCCGACGCTGCCGTTGTGCATGTCTATGGCACGGGGTTGGGGGATCTGCAAAATCGGATGCTGGAGAGACCAGCGCTTGAGCGCCTGTACGTGCATATTCTCAACGGCTCGGTGTTCGCGCTGGTATTGCAGGTGCTGGACCAGTCGCCATGGCTCGTTGATCCACGAGTCGAGTTGCTTTACGCCGGTGACCGCAAGGAAATCCAGTTGCCGTTCTTCGCCTTGCCTGCCGAACTGGTGTTGGCCGACGACTTCAACGCCAAGATTCGCGACCGATTGATCAGCGAAACCCACCTGCTGTTCAACAATCGGGAGTTCGACCCCGGCGCCCCGCAGATCATCGAGCGCCTGCGATCGACCTTCAACCTGGTGCAGGGGGATCGTGACGTAGGCGTGCTGTTCGGCTCCTGTGAGGGGCGGGACGCTTTCGTCATCGCTACCGGGCCAAGTCTCGAGCAACACTTCGAGAGACTGCGCAGCCTGAGTGACCAGGCCGAACGCCCGTTGTTGATTTGTGTCGACACTGCCTATCGACCGCTGATCAATCACGGCATACGGCCAGATATTGTGGTCACCATCGATCAACGCATTTCGATGCGTCACCTCCCGGCCGAAGATTCAGGTGACGTTACGCTGGTTTATCTTCCCATGGCCGATCCGTTGGTCATTGAAGCCTGGCAGGGGGCGCGGTACGTGGGCTATTCCGCCAGTCCGATCTATCAGCAGATGCGCCAGCAGTTGCTCCGGCACGAATTGTATGTGGGGGGCAGCGTGATCCATCCGGCCGTCGACCTGGCCGTCAAAATGGGAGCGTCAAGGATCACTCTGTTCGGTGCTGACTTCGCGTTCCCCCATGACAGGACTCATGCAGGGTGGAATGACGGGGACCTGGGCCCCCAGTTGGACGCTGCAAAGCACTGGGTGCTCGATGGCCATGGGCAACGCGTCAAGACCCAGCTCAACTTCCGCAGTTATCTGTGTGAGCTGGAGCGTTTTATCGCCGGGCATCCCCGGGTGCGTTTCTTTAACAGCAGTCGGGACGGGGCGATGATCGCCGGTACCGATTTCCATCCGGAGTTTACCCAGTGAACGGACTTCAAGACGTGGTCCAGGAGGCGCATGACTGTGCCCGGCTATTTCGCCTGGGGCGGGATGTCGAGGCGGGGCTGGCGATGGTTGCGCTGGTCGAAGCTGCTCAACTGCTGGTGGAGCGTATGCCGAGTGACGTCCATTCGTCGTGGCATCAGCTGCTGACGTCGATGATCAATGACCAGATGGCGCAGAACTGGTTGTCATTGGCAGATTACCTTGACCGGGAATTGGTCGATCTGTTGACGGGTGTACCCGCTATCTAGGTTGTCACGGAGGGGCAGCGTTGTCTTGTTCCCCTCGGGCCTCTGGCTGACATATCTCTGGCGTCATTTTTTCTGTCTTCGAGCGCGCCCAAGTCCTTGATTTTTGAGGGGTGGCACCCTGATGGCAAAAATTTTGAAAAAACTGCTAAAGCAAGCTCCGATTACGACGATAACTATTACGAAGGTTCTCTAGGCCACACCCGGCGAGTTGCCAGGGCCGGAAGCCGCAGTACCCAACCAACGAGGAATTCGTCATGGCTTTAACAGTAAACACCAACACTACATCGCTGGGTGTCCAGAAGAACCTGAACCGCGCCTCCGACGCGCTGTCGACTTCGATGACCCGTCTGTCCTCCGGCCTGAAAATCAACAGCGCCAAAGACGACGCCGCTGGCCTGCAGATCGCCACCCGTATGACCTCGCAGATCCGTGGTCAGACCATCGCTATCAAAAACGCCAACGACGGTGTTTCGATCGCTCAGACCGCTGAAGGCGCACTGCAAGAGTCGACCAACATTCTGCAGCGTATGCGTGAAATCGCACTGCAATCGCGAAACGACTCCAACGGCACTGCCGACCGTACCGCTCTGGACAAAGAATACCAACAGTCCGTTGCTGAACTGACCCGTATCGCTCAGTCGACCAACCTGAACGGTAAGGCTCTGCTGGACGGTACTGCTGGTTCGATGGAGTTCCAGGTCGGTTCGAACACTACGTCGGACAACCAGATCACCCTGACCCTGGCTTCGAGCTTCGACTCCAGCACCCTGGGCATGACTGGTACTACCATCTCCGGTACTTCCAACGCAGCCAACCACTCGGCAGTTCTGTCGGCTATCTCGGCCATCGACTTGGCCCTGAGCACCATCAACAGCACTCGTGCCGACCTCGGTGCTGCTCAGAACCGTTTCTCGAGCACCATCTCCAACCTGCAGAACATCAACGAAAACGCCAGTGCTGCACTGAGCCGCGTACAAGATACCGACTTCGCTGCTGAAACTGCACAGCTGACCAAGCAGCAGACTCTGCAACAAGCTTCCACCTCGGTTCTGGCCCAGGCCAACCAACTGCCATCCGCTGTACTGAAACTGCTTCAGTAATAGTCGGGTGAAGTTTGGCGGGGGAGTGTGCTTGCACACTCTCTCGCTTTTTCACTTTGAGAGGTGTTGGACATGGATATGAGCGTGAAGCTGAACTTGTCTTATCCTGCGGCCCAGCCCGCGACAAATGTCGCCAGCAAGCCGGTGGAGAAGCCTCGAGCGGAAGTCGCGCCTGCGACTACCGTCAAGGATGAACATAAAAGCGAGCAGGCCGAACAGGAAAAGCTGAAGCGGGCTGTTCAGGAAATCGAGAAGTTTGTGCAGTCGGTCAAGCGCAACCTGGAGTTCTCGATTGACGAGCCTTCTGGCAAAGTAGTGGTCAAAGTCATTGCCGGTGATTCTGGTGAGGTGGTCCGTCAGATCCCTAACGAAGAAGTCTTGAAGCTGGCAAACAGTTTGAATGATGCAAGCAGTCTGCTGTTCAGTGCGAAAGTCTGATAGCTGGCATGAATTTTGTTGCTATGTTCTTTTGGGCGTTGTAGTGGTCAAAAGGCCGGCGACACACTGAAGGGAGTCCCACATGGCAAGTCCAATTCTACCTGGCTTGGGTTTAGGCTCTGGCCTCGATACCACGGCGATCGTCAAGGCCCTGGTTGACGCTGACAAGTCTGCCAAGCAGAACCAGATCACCCGCCAGACCTCCATCAATACTTCGCAGATTTCCGGTGTTGGTACTCTCAAAAGTGTCCTGGCGAGCTTCCAGGCGGCGATCAAAAATCTTGGGGACACCAAGACCCCGCAGTTTCTAGGCTACAGCGCAACGTCGGCTGATCCTAAAGTGCTGACGGCCGTCGCCAGCAATACGGCGGTGAGCGGCACCTATTCCATCAAGATCAACAACCTGGCGACTTCCTCCAAGGTGGCGACTGCTGCTTTTGCCGGCGGTCCAACCAGCGCCATTCCGAGCGGTACGCTCACTATCACTCAAAACGGTGTTTCCCGCCCCGTCACCATTGATGCGAACGCAACCCTGCAATCGGTGCGTGACGCGATCAACACCCAGCAAGGTGTCAATGGTTTCAGTGCTAACATCGTCACGGACTCGTTCGGCTCGCGCCTGGTGCTGGGTTCTACAACGACCGGTGCCGGCTCCGATATCACCCTTAGCGGCATTGCCGGCCTGGAGATCAATGCCGGCCAGCAAATGGGCGCAACGCCTACGGCGACCTCGGCCGGTGCCATTGGCGATTTCGCCGCCGATGCCAGTTTCACCGTAGACGGCCTGGCGTTGACCAGCAAAAGCAACACCGTCGACCAGGCTATTTCGGGTTTGACCTTGAATCTGGTGGCTGCCACTGGAACCACTACGGTAACGGTCGGGCCGAACAGTGACGGCCTGAAGAAGTCGATTCAAACGTTCGTCGATGCGTACAATCAGGTTGTCAATAGTGTCAATACCCTGACCAAGCCGACTTTGGATGCCGATGGCAAGCCTACGGTTGCCGCAGCACTGACCGGTGATCCGTTGGCGCGCAGCATCCTGGCGTCGATTCGCGAGCCGTTGGTGACCACTGGCGCCGGTGACAAGCTCACCGTGCTTTCGCAGTTGGGTATTACCACCAACCAGAAAACCGGTGCGTTGGACTTCGATAGCACCAAGTTCTCGAAGGCGATGGATACCCAGAAGCTGGGTGGTGAGATCCAGAAACTGTTCCTGGGCGATCCCGCTGCGACCGGCACTGCGGCCAAAGGCCTGCTGGAGCGTATGAATGATTCGATTACGCCGTACACCGTGACGGGCAATAATGGCATTCTTGATGCCCGCTCAGCCAGCCTTGCCAAGATCAAGACGAACCTGGCGAGCCAGCAAGAAGCCTTGGATCGTCGGATTGAAACCCTGACGGCCACGTTGACTAAAAAGTACAACGATATGGACAAACTGGTTGGTCAGCTCAAGGCGACCGCGAGTAATATCACATCGATGTTTGAAGCGATCAACGCCCAGAAAAACGCCTCGTAACCTATGAGCGCCAAAAGCCCGACAGCGGATGACGTCTGTCGGGCTTTTTGGTTTTTGATCTAAAGAATTCTGACGCCAGGTCGATAGACTGGTTATACGAATACAGAGTTTGGATGAGGTAAAACATGAATCCGATGTTGGCCCTTCGGCAATATCAGAAGGTCGGTGCCCATGCCCAGACTTCCGTGGCCAGTCCTCACCGTCTGGTGCAAATGCTCATGGAAGGGGGGCTGGATCGTATTGCTCAGGCCAAAGGTGCCATGGAGCGTAAAGACGTCGCCAATAAAGGTGTTTTCATCGGTAAGGCGATTGGCATCATCGGCGGTCTGCGCGAAGGCCTGGATCTGGAAAACCAGGCCGAGTCAGTGAGCGATCTGGATAATCTCTACGCCTACATGATGAAGCGCCTGGCCGAAGCCAATGCCTTGACCAGTCCGCAGATACTCGACGAAGTAGCCGACTTGCTTCGCACGGTCAAGGAAGGTTGGGATGGTATTGCCCCGCCGGGTCCGCAATTCTAAGGAGTGCTCTCATGAGTCTGGTCTTGCAGCGAATAGAAAAAACCCGTGATGCATTGGTCGGTGCCTTGGCCGAGCGCAACTGGGAGGCAATCGGTCAGTTGGACCTGACGTGCCGTTCCTGCATGGAAGACGTCTTGAATGAGTCTGGGGTGGACCAGGGGGTACTGCAGAGCAATCTCGAAGAGTTGCTGGGGATTTACCGGCAATTGCTGGAGGCCGCCTCAGGAGAGCGTCAGGCAATCGTCGACGAGATGTCGCAGATCCATCAAGCACAGAACGCGGCAAAGGTTTACCATCTGTTCGGTTAATACTCAGTTAATCCGAATCCGCTGCGCCATAAATTTGACTGTGCACGGTTTTTTGACTTAACTAGTAACTGTTTTCAGATTTCAGGCGTCTACAGGCGTGACAAGTCTGCAAGCGTCTAGCTTGCCCCCTAATTCCGGGCATTGGGTTGACTAGGGAAGTTGCTATTGCATGTGGCGTGAAACCAAAATTCTCCTGATCGATGACGATAGCGTCCGCCGCCGCGACTTGGCGGTGATCTTAAATTTTCTTGGCGAAGAAAATTTACCCTGCGCAAGCCATGACTGGCAGCAGGCTGTCGACTCTTTGTCCTCCAGTCGTGAGGTCATTTGCGTCCTTATCGGGACCGTAAGTGCTCCCACCACACTTTTGGGCTTGCTAAAGACACTCTCAACCTGGGATGAGTTCCTTCCCGTTTTGCTGATGGGCGAAAATTCTTCCCTTGACTTGCCGGAAGACCAACGCCGCCGGGTGCTTTCCACCTTGGAAATGCCCCCCAGCTACAGCAAATTGCTCGATTCGCTGCACCGCGCCCAGGTCTATCGCGAGATGTACGACCAGGCCCGCGAGCGCGGTCGCCATCGTGAGCCCAATCTTTTCCGCAGCCTTGTCGGCACCAGCCGGGCGATCCAGCACGTGCGCCAAATGATGCAGCAGGTCGCCGACACCGACGCCAGCGTCTTGATCCTCGGCGAATCGGGTACCGGCAAGGAAGTGGTTGCGCGCAACCTGCATTACCACTCCAAGCGTCGCGAAGCGCCATTCGTGCCGGTCAACTGCGGCGCGATTCCCGCAGAGTTGCTGGAAAGCGAACTGTTCGGCCATGAGAAGGGCGCGTTTACCGGCGCCATCACCAGTCGCGCCGGGCGTTTTGAGCTGGCGAACGGCGGTACGCTGTTTCTCGATGAAATCGGCGACATGCCGCTGCCGATGCAAGTCAAGCTGCTGCGGGTCTTGCAGGAGCGTACTTTCGAGCGCGTGGGCAGCAACAAGACCCAGAGCGTCGACGTGCGAATTATCGCTGCGACCCACAAGAATCTCGAAACCATGATCGAGATCGGCAGTTTCCGCGAAGACCTTTACTACCGCCTCAATGTATTCCCGATCGAAATGGCACCGCTGCGCGAGCGGGTCGAAGACATCCCGTTGCTGATGAACGAGCTGATTTCACGCATGGAGCATGAAAAGCGCGGTTCGATCCGCTTCAATTCGGCGGCGATCATGTCCCTGTGCCGTCACGGCTGGCCGGGCAACGTCCGCGAGCTGGCCAACCTGGTGGAGCGCATGGCGATCATGCACCCCTATGGTGTGATCGGGGTGAACGAGCTGCCGAAGAAATTCCGCTACGTCGACGATGAAGACGAGCAGATGGTCGACAGCCTGCGCAGCGATCTGGAAGAGCGGGTGGCCATCAACGGCCATACGCCTGACTTCACCGCCAATGCCTTGCTGCCGCCGGAAGGCCTGGACCTCAAGGATTACCTGGGTGGCCTGGAGCAGGGGCTGATCCAGCAGGCGCTGGATGATGCCAACGGCATCGTTGCCCGTGCCGCCGAACGCCTGCGCATCCGGCGTACCACGCTGGTGGAGAAGATGCGCAAGTACGGCATGAGCCGTCGTGAAGGCGATGAACAGGCGGATGATTGACGCCTGTTTAACTATCCGCCCCTGATTTGTGGTGAGTAGGCTCCCCTGTGACGAGGGAGCTTGCTCCCGCTGGGTTGCGCAGCAGCCCCAAGAACAGGGCCGCTTCGCGCTGGTGCGCCAGCCCGGCCCAGCGGGAGCAAGCTCCCTCGCCACGAGTGTTTACCATCTTTCCGGCACGTCTATTGCTACAGCCCTCGCAACGTCCGTTTAACTGACGGTCAGCCACGCGAGAGAGCACGATGACCCACGCCCAGATGTCTCCTGTCCCCGAGCCGGGGCACATGCCGTCCGTTGAGCAGGCCAGTCGGCATGGGCTTGAGCAAGCGTTTTCGCTGTTCAACCAGGTGTCCAGCCAGCTGAGCGATTCCTACAGCCTGCTGGAAGCCCGGGTCACCGAGCTTAAGGGGGAGCTGGCAGTGGTCAGTGCCCAGCGCATGCAGGAGCTGGCGGAAAAGGAACGCCTGGCCAATCGTCTGCAAAACCTTCTGGATCTGCTGCCCGGTGGCGTGATCGTCATCGACGCGCACGGCTATGTGCGCGAAGCCAATCCGGCCGCCTGCGAGTTGCTTGGCCTGCCGCTGGAAGGCGAGCTGTGGCGGCATGTCATTGCCCGCTGCTTCGCGCCGCGTGAGGACGACGGTCATGAAGTCTCTCTCAAGGATGGTCGGCGCCTGTCGATCTCGACCCGTTCGCTGGATGCCGAGCCCGGGCAGTTGGTGTTGCTCAACGACCTGACTGAAACCCGTCACCTGCAAGATCAACTGGCGCGACATGAGCGCCTGTCTTCCTTGGGGCGGATGGTGGCTTCCCTGGCGCATCAGATTCGCACGCCGCTCTCCGCTGCGCTGCTCTATGCCAGCCATTTGACCGAGCAGCAACTGCCGGTGGATACCCAGCAGCGCTTCGCCGGGCGCTTGAAAGAACGTCTACACGAACTTGAACACCAGGTCCGCGACATGCTGGTATTTGCTCGTGGCGAGCTGCCATTGACCGATCGCGTCAGTCCCAAGGCACTGCTGCAAGCGTTGCAGGCGGCAGCGTCGGCTCATGTGCGAGACCTGTCGATCCGCTGGCAGTGCGACAGCTATCACGGAGAGTTGTTGTGTAACCGCGACACCTTGGTGGGCGCGGTGTTGAACCTTATCGAAAATGCGATCCAGGCCAGTGGCGGCGATGTGCGGCTCAAGGTGCATTTATACACGCGGGAAAACACCTTGCGCCTGTGTGTCAGCGACAGCGGCAGCGGTATCGAACCGATGGTGCTGGCGCGTCTGGGCGAACCGTTCTTCACCACCAAGGCCACCGGCACCGGTTTGGGCCTGACCGTGGTCAAGGCCGTGGCCCGGGCCCATCAGGGAGAATTGCAATTGCGCTCGCGGCTGGGGCGTGGCACCTGCGCCACGGTGTGCCTGCCGCTGTTTTCCGGCGCGCCAGGGGTGGAGTGAAGACAATGGCGATCAAGGTGCTGCTGGTTGAGGATGACCGCGCTCTGCGCGAAGCGTTGGCTGATACGCTGGTGCTGGCCGGACACGATTACGCGGCCGTTGGCTCTGCGGAAGAGGCGCTGATTGCGGTCGGCCGCGAAGCGTTTAGCCTGGTGGTCAGTGACGTCAATATGCCCGGCATGGACGGCCATCAATTGCTCGCGCTATTGCGTGCACGCCAGCCGCAATTGCCGGTGTTGTTGATGACCGCCCACGGTGCCGTCGAGCGCGCGGTGGATGCCATGCGTCAGGGGGCGGCGGATTATCTGGTCAAACCATTCGAGCCCAAGGCGCTGCTGGAGCTGGTGGCTCGCCATGCCCTGGGCAGTCTTGCCATTGAGAGCGAAGGCCCGGTGGCCATCGAGCCGGCCAGTGCGCAATTGTTGGAGCTTGCGGCGCGCGTGGCCCGCAGCGATTCAACCGTATTGATTTCCGGTGAGTCCGGCACCGGCAAGGAGGTCTTGGCGCGCTACATTCACCAGCAATCCCGGCGCGCGGGCGAGCCGTTCATCGCCATCAACTGCGCGGCGATTCCCGACAATATGCTCGAGGCCACGCTGTTCGGTCATGAGAAGGGTTCGTTCACCGGCGCCATCGCGGCCCAGGCCGGCAAGTTCGAGCAGGCCGATGGCGGTACGATTCTGCTCGACGAGATTTCCGAAATGCCCATGGGCCTACAGGCCAAGTTGTTGCGCGTGTTGCAGGAGCGTGAAGTGGAGCGGGTCGGGGCGCGCAAGCCCATCAGCCTGGACATCCGCGTGGTGGCGACCACCAACCGCGACCTTGCCGGCGAAGTGGCGGCGGGGCGTTTTCGTGAAGACCTTTATTATCGGCTGTCGGTATTCCCGCTGGCCTGGCGTCCGCTGCGCGAGCGGACCGCCGATATCCTGCCGCTGGCCGAGCGCCTGTTGGCCAAACACGTCAATAAAATGAAGCATGCCGCGGCGAGGCTTTCGCCTGAAGCCAAGGCGTGTCTGATCGCCTACCCCTGGCCCGGCAACGTCCGGGAGCTGGATAACGCGATACAGCGGGCGTTGATCCTGCAGCAGGGTGGCTTGATTCAGCCTGAAGATTTCTGCCTCGCAGGCCCGGTGGCCTGTGCGCCGTTGCCGGCGTTGGCACCGGCTTCGACGTTCGTTCCTTCGACGGAGGGGGAGGGTGAATCGGCCGGAGCCTTGGGCGACGACCTGCGTCGCCGCGAATTCCAGATGATCATCGATACCCTGCGCGCCGAACGCGGGCGTCGCAAGGAAGCCGCAGAACGCCTGGGCATCAGCCCGCGGACCTTGCGCTACAAACTGGCGCAGATGCGCGATGCCGGGATGGATGTGGAGGCGTATCTCTTCGCCAGTTAATGCATATCTGGCACCACCCATTCCATGTGGGAGCGGGCTTGCTCGCGAAGGCGGCAACTCAGGCGATACACATGTCGACTGAAAGATTGTCTTCGCGAGCAAGCCCGCTCCCACATGAGTAACTGCGCGTTTTGTTTATCACTGCCATGGAGCTGGCACCCTTGTTGCTACTACCCAGTTACCCACTGAGCAAGCGTCAAAAAAGCGCGGGCCGCCAGAGAGAATAGACCATGAGCCAAGGTATTGAATTTAATCGATTGATGTTGGACATGCGGGCCATGCAAATGGACGCCATGGCCCAGCCGAAATCGGTCGCCGTCCCCCAGGTGGGTGGCAGCAGCTTTTCCGACATGCTCGGTCAGGCCGTCAATAAAGTGAACGATACCCAGCAGGCGTCGAACCAATTAGCCAGTGCCTTTGAAATTGGCAAAAGTGGCGTCGACCTGACCGACGTGATGATCTCTTCGCAAAAAGCCAGTGTCTCGTTCCAGGCGTTGACCCAGGTTCGCAATAAACTGGTTCAGGCCTACCAAGACATCATGCAGATGCCTGTTTAAGGAAACTATTGAGTCATGGCAGAAGCAGCCGTAGATAACGTTCCGGCCAAGGCCACTCCGCCCGACGGCAAACCGCCGCTGTTCGGCTTGTCCTTCCTGGAAAATCTCTCCGAGATGACCATGTTGCGTCAGGTTGGCCTGTTGGTCGGCCTGGCTGCCAGTGTGGCGATTGGTTTTGCCGTGGTGCTGTGGTCGCAACAGCCGGATTACCGTCCGCTGTATGGCAGCCTGGCCGGTATGGACGCCAAGCAAGTCATGGAAACCCTGGCCTCTGCCGACATTCCTTATACCGTTGAGCCCAATTCCGGCGCCTTGCTGGTCAAGGCCGACGATGTGGCACGCGCGCGTCTGAAACTCGCCGCCGCCGGCGTGACGCAGAACGATGGCAATATCGGCTTTGAGATCCTCGACAAGGATCAGGGCCTGGGTACCAGCCAGTTCATGGAAGCGACCCGTTATCGTCGCGGCCTGGAGGGTGAGCTGGCGCGGACCATTTCCAGCCTGAACAACGTCAAGGGCGCCCGCGTGCACCTGGCGATTCCGAAAAGCTCGGTATTCGTGCGTGATGAGCGCAAACCCAGCGCTTCGGTACTGGTCGAGTTGTACCCGGGCCGCTCCCTGGAGCCAGGCCAGGTCATGGCCATCGTCAATCTGGTGGCGACCAGCGTACCTGAGCTGAGCAAGTCGCAGATTACCGTGGTCGACCAGAAAGGCACGCTGCTGTCCGATCAGGCGGAAAACTCCGAACTGACCATGGCCGGCAAGCAATTCGATTACAGCCGTCGCATGGAAGGCATGCTGACCCAGCGGGTGCACAACATCCTGCAACCGATCTTGGGTAACGACCGCTATAAAGCCGAAGTCTCGGCCGATGTGGATTTCAGCGCGGTCGAATCGACGTCCGAGCAGTTCAACCCGGATCAACCGGCGCTGCGCAGCGAACAATCGGTCAATGAACAGCGTACCGCCAGCAATGGCCCGCAAGGCGTGCCCGGTGCCCTGAGCAACCAGCCGCCGTCGCCGGCCAGCGCGCCGCAGACCACCGGTGGTGCCGCCGGATCGGCCAGCATGGTGCAGCCAGGCCAGCCGCTGGTCGACGCCAACGGCCAGCAGATCATGGACCCGGCCACTGGCCAACCGATGCTGGCGCCCTACCCGGCGGACAAGCGTCAGCAGTCGACCAAGAACTTCGAGCTTGACCGTTCCATCAGCCATACCAAGCAGCAGCAGGGCCGTCTGACTCGCCTGTCGGTCGCGGTGGTGGTGGACGATCAGGTCAAGGTCAATGCGGCCAATGGCGAAACCACGCGTGCGCCATGGAGCGCCGACGAATTGGCGCGCTTTACCCGCCTGGTGCAGGACGCCGTCGGTTTCGACGCCAGCCGCGGCGACAGCGTCAGCGTGATCAACGTGCCGTTCTCTTCTGAGCGCGGTGAAGTGATCGCCGATATTCCGTTTTATTCGCAACCCTGGTTCTGGGATGTGGTCAAGCAAGTATTGGGCGTGTTGTTCATCCTGATCCTGGTATTCGGTGTGCTGCGTCCGGTGCTCAACAACATCACCAATGGCGGCAAGAACAAACAGTTGGCAGCTTTTGGTGATGTAGAGCTGGGAGGCATGGGCGGCCTGGATGGCGAATTGGCCAATGATCGCGTCAGCCTTGGCGGGCCGCAGAGCATTCTGCTGCCAAGCCCGAGCGAAGGTTATGACGCCCAGTTGAACGCCATCAAGAGTCTGGTAGCAGAAGATCCGGGTCGTGTGGCTCAGGTCGTGAAAGAGTGGATTAACGCAGATGAGTGATAATCGAGCCGCTGTTGCCAAATTGTCCCGGGTCGACAAAGCCGCGATTCTGCTGCTGTCCCTGGGGTCGACCGACGCCGCCCAGGTGCTGCGCCACATGGGCCCCAAGGAGGTCCAGCGAGTAGGCGTGGCCATGGCGCAAATGGGTAACGTGCACCGTGAGCAGGTCGAGCAGGTGATGAGCGAGTTCGTCGACATCGTCGGCGATCAGACCAGCCTCGGCGTGGGTTCCGACGACTACGTGCGCAAGATGCTCACCCAGGCACTGGGCGAGGACAAGGCCAACGGTCTGATCGACCGTATCCTGTTGGGTGGCAACACCAGCGGCCTGGACAGCCTCAAGTGGATGGAGCCGCGCGCGGTCGCCGACGTGATCCGTTACGAGCACCCGCAGATCCAGGCGATCGTGGTGGCGTATCTGGATCCGGACCAGGCCGGCGAGGTTCTGGGCAACTTCGACCACAAGGTGCGCCTGGACATCATCCTGCGGGTCTCGTCGCTCAACACTGTGCAACCGGCGGCCCTGAAAGAATTGAACCAGATCCTCGAGAAGCAGTTCTCGGGCAACTCCAATGCCTCGCGCACCACCCTGGGTGGTATCAAGCGTGCGGCGGACATCATGAACTTCCTCGACAGCTCGATCGAAGGTCAGTTGATGGACTCGATCCGCGAGTTCGACGAAGACCTGTCCGGTCAGATCGAAGACCTCATGTTCGTGTTCAACAACCTGGCCGATGTCGACGACCGCGGCATTCAGGCGCTGTTGCGCGAAGTGTCCTCCGATGTATTGGTCCTGGCCCTCAAGGGCTCGGACGAAGGCGTCAAGGAAAAGATCTTCAAGAACATGTCCAAACGGGCGGCCGAACTGTTGCGCGACGACCTCGAGGCCAAGGGCCCGGTGCGCGTCAGCGACGTGGAAACCGCGCAGAAGGAAATCCTCACCATCGCCCGCCGTATGGCCGAAGCCGGAGAGATCGTTCTCGGTGGCAAGGGCGGCGAAGAGATGATCTAAGGTCGTTATGTCCGTCAAGAGTGATGATGCACCCAGCGACCTGATCCGCGCCCGGGACGTCGGTGGTTTCGACGTCTGGTCGCTGCCCAGCTTCGATCCCCATGTGCCCGAGCCTGAGCCCGAGCCGGTGGAGGAGTTGCCGGAAATCGAGGAAGTGCCGCTGGAGGAAGTCCAGCCGCTGACCCTTGAAGAAGTCGAGAGTATTCGCCAGGAAGCCTACAACGAAGGCTTCGCCGTGGGCGAAAAGGAAGGCTTCCACAGCACCACGCTCAAGGTCCGCCAGGAAGCTGACGTGGCGCTGACCGCCAAGCTGCGGGCATTGGAATCGCTGATGCTCAATCTGTTCGAGCCGATCGCCGAACAGGACACCCAGATTGAAAAATCCCTGGTGGGGCTGGTGCAACACATCACTCGCCAAGTGATCCAGCGCGAGCTGGTCATCGATTCGAGCCAGATCGAACACGTCATGCGCGAAGCCCTCAAGCTGCTGCCATTGGGCGTGGGTAACGTGCGGCTGTACATCAACCCGCAGGATTTCGAACTGGTCAAGGCCCTGCGCGAGCGCCATGAGGAAACCTGGCGCATCGTCGAGGACGCTTCGCTGCTGCCCGGCGGTTGCCGTGTGGAAACCGAGCACAGTCGCATCGACGCGACCGTCGAGACGCGCATCGACCAGGTCATGGCCAAGCTCCTGGACCAACTGCACGAGCAGGCCCTGCACCCGGCACCGGCCGATCTGAGCCTGGAATTGCCGGACGAACCCAAGGCTGCCGCCGATATCCACCCCGACAGCGCTCCATTGATTGCGACTGAACCGGACGACCGCGATGCGCCTTGAGCGAACCAGCTTCGCCAAGCGCCTGGGCAGCTACGCCGAGGCCACTGAACTGGCTGGCCAGCCGGTCCTGGAAGGACGCCTGTTGCGCATGGTTGGCCTGACTCTCGAAGCCGAGGGCCTGCGTGCTGCCATGGGCAGCCGTTGCCTGGTGATCAACGATGATAGCTACCACCCGGAGCAGGTCGAAGCCGAAGTCATGGGCTTTTCCGGCAGCAAAGTATTTCTGATGCCGGTGGGTAGCGTGGCCGGCATCGCTCCCGGCGCGCGCGTGGTGCCCCTGGCCGACACCGGTCGGCTGCCCATGGGCATGAGCATGCTCGGACGGGTGCTGGACGGCGCCGGGCGCGCACTGGATGGCAAGGGCGGGATGAAAGCCGAAGACTGGGTGCCGATGGACGGCCCGACGATCAACCCACTCAAGCGCGATCCCATCAGCGTGCCGCTGGATGTGGGCATCCGTTGCATCAACGGTTTGTTGACGGTCGGGCGCGGCCAGCGTCTGGGCCTGTTCGCTGGTACCGGGGTGGGCAAGAGTGTGCTGCTGGGCATGATGACCCGCTTCACCGAGGCCGACATCATCGTGGTGGGGCTGATCGGCGAGCGGGGCCGCGAGGTGAAGGAATTCATCGAGCACATCCTTGGCGAAGAAGGTCTGAAGCGTTCGGTCGTTGTCGCTTCGCCAGCCGATGACGCGCCCTTGATGCGCCTGCGGGCCGCCATGTATTGCACGCGCATCGCCGAGTATTTTCGCGACAAGGGCAAGAACGTCCTGTTGCTGATGGATTCGTTGACCCGTTTTGCCCAGGCCCAGCGGGAAATCGCCCTGGCCATCGGCGAGCCGCCAGCAACCAAGGGTTATCCGCCCTCGGTGTTCGCCAAATTGCCGAAGCTGGTGGAGCGCGCAGGTAATGCGGAGAAGGGCGGCGGTTCGATCACGGCGTTTTACACCGTGCTGTCCGAAGGCGACGACCAGCAAGACCCGATCGCCGACTCGGCCCGGGGCGTGCTCGACGGCCACATCGTGCTGTCCCGGCGTCTGGCCGAGGAAGGGCATTACCCGGCCATCGACATTGAGGCGTCCATCAGCCGGGTCATGCCGTCGGTGGTCAGCGCCGAGCACATGAAGCGTGCCCAGCAATTCAAACAGTACTGGTCGCGCTACCAGCAGAGTCGTGACCTGATCAGCGTCGGCGCCTACGTGCCTGGCGGGGATCGTGAGACCGACACCGCGATCAATTTGTATCCGGCCATGTCCGTCTACTTGCGCCAAAGCCTGAACGACAACATCGGCATGGGGGCCAGCGAGGCGCACCTGCAAAGCATTTTCGCGCCCGTTGCCGGCGGGTAACCGACCATGGCCACGAGTCGTGCGGCGCGTTTGGCGCCGGTGGTGGAGATGGCGGAAAAAGCCGAGAAGGCCGCGGTGCAGCGGCTGGCTTATTTCCAGGGGCAAGTGGCGGTAGCCGAGAGCAAGCTTGCGGACCTCGAGAATTTTCGCCTCGAATATCAGGAACAGTGGGTTTCCCGTGGCCGCCATGGGGTTTCCGGGCAATGGCTGCTGGGCTACCAAGGGTTCCTGGCGCAACTGGGCACCGCCATCGACCAGCAGCGCCAAAGCCTGGTCTGGCACCAGAACAATCTGGAAAAGGCCCGTCAGGGTTGGCAAGAGGCTTTTGCCCGTGTGGAGGGGCTGCGCAAACTGGTGCAGCGCTATATCGATGAAGCGCGGCAACTGGAAGACAAACGCGAGCAGAAACTGCTGGATGAACTGTCACAGCGCTTGCCGCGGCAGAACCCGTATTGATCAATAAACAGGATTTCGTCAGGTGAATGACCCTAAACCTTGCTCAGACCTTCACCAGATGCTAAACCTTGTACACGTATGTCCATGACAAGGAAGCCGATCATGTCAGTCGTTACCGAAGTATCCCCCGATGGGCAGAAGTTGACGATTTCGATCAAGGGTCGATTCGATTTCGGTCGGCATCAGGAGTTTCGTGAGTCTTATGAGCGACTCAACACGAGGCCCGAGTCCATCGTGGTTGATTTGAAAGAGGCCACCTACCTCGACAGCTCCGCCCTGGGCATGCTCCTGTTGCTACGCGATCATGCCGGTGGCGACGATTCGGACATCCGGATCGTCAACAGCAACAGCGACGTCAAGAAAATCCTGGCGATTTCCAACTTCGACAAGTTGTTCGACATCTACCCCAAAGAAGACAAGTCGGTGGAACACGACCGGGCCGGTCATCAACACGACAAGCGTCAGTCAGGCAAAGCCTGACTGTCAGTCATGTTGTCCGACCTTGAACCGCTGACGATCCTGATCGCCGAGGACAGTGCCGCCGATCGACTGCTGTTGTCCACCATTGTCCGTCGCCAGGGTCATCACGTGCTCACGGCGGCCGATGGTGCCGAAGCGGTCGAGGTCTATACGCAGCAACGTCCTCACCTGGTGCTGATGGACGCGATGATGCCGGTGATGGACGGTTTCGAGGCCGCGCAGAAGATCAAGCAGCTGGCCGGCGACCAGTTGGTCCCGATCATTTTTCTCACGTCATTGACCGAAAGCGAAGGCCTGGCTCGTTGCCTGGAGGCCGGCGGTGACGATTTCCTGGCCAAGCCTTACAACCAGGTGATCCTGGCGGCCAAGATCAAGGCCATGGACCGCTTGCGCCGCTTGCAGGCCACGGTGGTGGAGCAACGCGACCAGATTTCCCGGCATCATGACTACCTGCTCAACGAGCAGCGTGTGGCCAAGGCTGTGTTCGACAAGATCGCGCACTCCGGCTGCCTCAATGCTCCGAATATCCGTTACCTGCAATCGCCGTATGCCTTGTTCAACGGCGATCTGCTGTTGGCCGCGTTCAATCCGGCCGGGGACATGCACATCCTGCTGGGGGACTTTACCGGGCACGGGTTGCCGGCAGCGGTCGGTGCGATGCCGCTGGCGGAAGTCTTCTACGGCATGACCGCCAAAGGCTACGGCCTGGCGCAGATCCTGCGGGAGATGAATGCCAAGCTCAAGCGCATCCTGCCGGTAGACATGTTCTGCTGCGCGACACTGCTGTGCCTGAGCTTCCAGCGCAGCACGGTGGAAGTCTGGAACGGCGGCATGCCCGACGGCTATCTGCATGACAGCCTCAGCGGCGTGCGCACGCCATTGCCGGCTCGGCATCTGCCCTTGGGCGTGCTTTCGCCTGCGTTGTTCGACGACCGCACCGAAGTCCACTCCATGGCGCTGGGTGACCGGGTCTTCCTGTTGTCCGACGGCGTCATCGAGACCAGTGACGAACAGGACCGGCCGTTTGGCGTGGAAGGCTTGCAGCAGGTATTTGCCGCCAACCGGGAGCCCGACCTGCTGTTCAATGATATCCAGCAGGCCCTGCGGGATTTTCGCGGGGAGTCCCGGGATGACTTCAGCATGGTCGAAGTGCGGCTCGTCGCGCCTTCGCAACTCAATCCGCCGCCGCCGGTCTATTCCGATAGCGGTCAGTCCAGCCCGCTGGACTGGTCGGTGAGTTTCGAGTTCCGGGCGCAGACACTCAAGCGCTTCAACCCGATGCCTTACCTGTTGCAGTTGCTGCTTGAGGTTCATGGGCTCAGGGCTCAAAGTGGCGCCCTTTACAGCGTCATGTCGGAGCTTTACTCCAATGCCCTGGATCATGGGGTGCTGGGGCTCGATTCGAGTCTCAAGCGCGACGCGTCGGGTTTCGCCCGGTATTATCGAGAGCGAAACGAGCGTCTGGATGAACTGAGCGAAGGGTATGTGCGAGTGCACCTGCACATTACGCCCAATGGCGACGGTGGCCGGTTGGTCATCGAGGTCGAAGACAGCGGCGAGGGGTTCGATGTCGCCCGGGTAATGGCCCGGCCGGTGGACTCGGATCGGTTGTCAGGCCGTGGCGTAAGCCTGGTGCGTCAGTTGAGCCATCATGCCTCGTGGGCCGACGATGGTCGTAGTGTGCGCGTGGAGTTTTTCTGGGAGGCTCTGGCATAATCAGGGTCATTCTTGATCAGGGAGCGAACAAGTGAGTGAGATTCATCTGGACCGCGACGTGCTGAGCACGTTGAAGGAAGTCATGGAAGAAGGGTATCTGGAACTGCTGGATACCTTCCTCAAGGATTCCGAAGCCCGCCTTCGGGTGCTGCATGAGGCGCGCGATGCCGAGAAGCTGAGCGCTACTGCCCATAGCTTCAAGGGCAGCAGCAGCAACATGGGCGCCATCCGACTCGCCGAGCTCTGTGGCGAACTGGAGCAGCGTGCCAAACAGCCGTCGTTGGGCGGTATCGAGAAGCTGGTCAGCGAAATCGACTCCGAATTTGCCCACGTGCGCTCGCTTTACCGGGAAGAGCGCGAAGGCTTCCACTGCTGAGATTTTCCGCTACGCCGCAGCTTGGCCCGCCCCTTGCATTGCCTTGTCTCGACTGTACCTACGATCCAGTGCAGCGGAGACCTTTTTATGCCCGTTACCCCCAATTCACTGCTTCAGGCCGCTGCCCAGGCCAAGCCTCAGGCCGCCGTCAATTCACCGGCAGCGGCCCCGGACTTCGGGGATAAAGCCTCCAGCTTCGCTCAAGTCTTCGCCCGGCAGGCGCCCGCAGACGCGCCAGCAACCCCGACGTCTGCGTTGAAAACCGGGCGCGACAAGACCTCTGACGACACCGTCAAAAAAGACACCGGCAATGAAACCGCTGCCGCCCCGGAACCCAAGGTTGCCGATAGCGGCAAACCCTTGCCCGCGAAAGAATCATCCAGCGCCGATGACAAGGTCGCCCCTGACGATCACAAGGTGGCCAGTGACGACGCAGCTGATCCAGCTGACGATACCGTTGCACAAGTCGTCGATCCGACGCTCGATCCCGCGCTACTGCCAGACATGGCCGTACCCGTCGCGACACCTGCGCCAGAGACCGCGCCCGTCGTGGTCGCGGCAGAGGTCCAGATCACCGCTGCGGTGGCGCCGCCGCTTGCCCCACCGACCGCACCGGCTAAAGTCGAAGACCCGGCGGTCGATCCGGCTTTCGATCCACAAGCCGATCCGCTCGATGCGTTACCGGCCTTGCGGTTGGCGATGGAGCAGGGCGGTCACGTGTCCGCTGCCAGCCAGGCGCAGCCCAAGGCCGCGCCCCCGGCATCGCTCGACGCTGCCCCGACCTCGGCCCAGACCTTTGCCGCCGGCATGGCGAGCATGCTCACGGTACAGGCCGATCAGGACAGTACCGGTCCCGGCAGCCAGGGCGGTGACCAGGCGTTCGGTGGCTTGATCAACGAGGGCCTCAAGGACCTGACTGCCGCTTCCAGCGATACGCGGGTCGATGATTTCGCCAACCGTCTGGCGGCGCTGACCCAGGCTGCGACACCGAAGACCGCCAACGCGGTGCCGGTCAACCAGCCCATCGCCATGAACCAGAATGGCTGGACCGAAGAAGTGGTCAACCGGGTGATGTACCTGTCGAGCGCCAATCTCAAGGCGGCCGACATTCAATTGCAACCGGCTGAGCTCGGGCGCCTGGATATCCGGGTGAACATGGTGCCGGACCAGCAGACCCAGGTGACGTTCATGAGCGCCCATTCGGGCGTTCGGGAAGCTCTCGAAGGCCAGTTGCATCGCCTGCGAGACAGTTTTGCCCAGCAAGGCATGGGGCAGGTCGACGTCAACGTGTCCGATCAGTCCCGTGGCTCGCAGAATCAGGGGCAGCAAACGCAGCAGCAGGCCCAGGCAGGGCGTACCAGCGCCTCGGGTGGGCGTGTCGATTCGGCCGATGAGCATTCACCAGCCAGCATCGCTGAAGTGGCCGCTACTGCCACCAGCGTCATCGGCAGCAGTGCGGTCGACTACTACGCCTGACTGGCGCGGTCATCCCTGTGGGAGCGGGCTTGCTCGCGAATGCGGTGTGTCAGTTAGCGTTGTGCTGACTGACACACCGCATTCGCGAGCAAGCCCGCTCCCACTTTTGTTTTGAGTCGCTGCAAATGCTTGAGCCTGGCTCACAGACACTTCTGGCATAACACTTGCTCCACCCTAGCCACGCAACAGTGAAACCCCCGATTAGTGACGGATTATTGGCATGGCGAAGAGCGACGCAGCAGCTGTAAAAGACCCCGCAACCAAAGGCAAGCTGAAGATGATCATTCTGATCGTCGTGGGTTTGCTGCTGGCGATCGGGGTGTCCGTAGGGGCGACCTGGTATTTCATGCACAGCGCGCAAAGCAAGCCTGCGGTGGCCGCCGAAGCCGCGCCCGTGGGCAAGCAGCCGGCGATTTTCGAGCCCATGGCGCCAGCCTTCGTGGCCAACTACACCCAGAACGGACGCCAGCGCTACATGCAGGTCAGCATCACCCTGCTGGGCCGCAACCAGGCCGACCTGGAAGCGTTGCGGGTGCACATGCCACTGATCCGCAACAATCTGGTGATGCTGTTTTCCGGACAGAACTTCGAGACCCTGGCCACCCCTGTCGGCCAGGAAATGCTCCGCCAGAAAGCCACGGCCAGCGTCCAGGAAGTGGCGCAGAAAGAGCTGGGCAAAGTGGTGATCGAACAGTTGCTCTTCACTAACTTCGTATTGCAGTAGGAACACGACATGGCCGTGCAGGACCTGTTGTCCCAGGACGAAATCGACGCGCTGTTGCACGGTGTCGACGACGGCCTGGTCCAGACCGAAAACGCTGCTGAACCGGGCAGCGTCAAAAGCTATGACCTGACCAGCCAGGATCGCATCGTTCGCGGACGCATGCCGACCCTGGAAATGATCAACGAGCGTTTCGCCAGGTACACCCGCATCAGCATGTTCAACATGCTGCGCCGCTCGGCCGACGTGGCTGTCGGCGGCGTGCAGGTGATGAAGTTCGGTGAATACGTGCACTCGCTGTACGTGCCCACCAGCCTCAACTTGGTGAAGATCAAGCCGCTGCGCGGCACGGCGTTGTTCATCCTCGACGCCAAGCTGGTGTTCAAGCTGGTGGATAACTTCTTCGGCGGCGACGGTCGTCACGCCAAGATCGAAGGGCGCGAGTTCACCCCGACCGAGTTGCGGGTGGTGCGCATGGTGCTGGAGCAGGCCTTCGTCGATCTGAAGGAAGCCTGGCAGGCGATCATGGAAGTGAACTTCGAGTACATCAACTCCGAAGTGAACCCGGCCATGGCCAACATCGTCGGTCCCAGCGAAGCCATTGTGGTCTCCACCTTCCACATCGAACTCGATGGCGGTGGCGGTGACTTGCACGTGACCATGCCGTACTCGATGATCGAGCCGGTGCGCGAAATGCTCGACGCCGGTTTCCAGTCGGACCTCGACGATCAGGACGAACGCTGGATCAACGCCTTGCGCCAGGACGTGCTGGATGTCGACGTGCCGATCGGCGCGACGGTCGCCCGGCGTCAGCTGCGTTTGCGGGACATCCTGCATATGCAGCCGGGGGACATCATTCCCGTGGAAATGCCCGAAGACATGATCATGCGCGCCAACGGCGTGCCGGCCTTCAAGGTCAAGATGGGCTCTCACAAAGGCAACCTGGCGTTGCAAGTGATCGAGCCGATCGAACGCCGTTGAGTGCTGTCGAACGCTGTAATCGAATTTACGTTTCTTACTGATTTTTGCCCGCCGAGGACAAATGATGGCTAACGATATGAACAACCAGGACGACCAGGCGCTGGCCGATGAATGGGCTGCGGCCCTGGAAGAAGCCGGCGAAACCGGGCAGGCCGACATCGACGCCTTGCTGGCTGCCGATACCGGCGCCCAGGCTTCCAATCGCTTGCCTATGGAAGAGTTCGGCAGCGTGCCCAGGAGCAATGAGCAGGTCACCCTGGATGGCCCGAACCTGGACGTGATCCTCGATATCCCGGTGTCCATTTCCATGGAAGTGGGCAGTACCGACATCAACATCCGTAACCTGCTGCAACTCAACCAGGGCTCGGTGATCGAGCTCGATCGCCTGGCCGGCGAGCCATTGGACGTACTCGTCAACGGCACGCTGATCGCCCATGGCGAAGTGGTGGTGGTCAACGAGAAGTTCGGCATTCGCCTGACGGACGTGATCAGCCCGAGCGAACGCATCAAGAAGTTGCGCTGAGTGAAAGGTTTTCTCGCCGCAGCATTGATGCTGCCGTTCAGCGTGCTGGCTGCCGAGCCGGTGGTGACTGCAACCGCAGCGCCAGCGGTTGGCGGTGGTGTGGCCGGGCAATTGGCGCAGTTGGTGTTCGGCTTGCTGCTGGTGCTGGGATTGATCTTCTTCCTTGCCTGGTTGTTGCGACGCGTGCAGCAGGCCGGGCCGGCGGGCAAGACACAGGTCATCGACATCGTCGGCTCTCGTGCGCTGGGACCGCGTGATCGACTGGTGCTGGTGCAGGTCGGTCATGAGCAGATCCTGTTGGGCTTGAGCCCGGGCTCCATTACCGCATTGCACGTCCTCAAGGAGCCGGTTCAGGTGCCTTCCACCGAGCAGGCCTCCCCCGAATTTGCCCAGCGCCTCATGGAGCTGTTGGGGAAAGACCAGAAGGATAAAAAGTAATGCCGCTGCGCATTCTGTTGGCGCTGGCCCTGATGCTGGCCGCGCCGTTGGTATTCGCCGCCGACCCTTTGTCGATTCCGGCGATTACCCTGGGCACCAATGCCGACGGGGCCCAGGAATATTCGGTCAGCCTGCAGATCCTGCTGATCATGACCGCGCTGAGTTTCATCCCGGCGTTCGTCATGCTGATGACCAGTTTCACGCGGATCATCATTGTCTTTTCGATCCTGCGCCAGGCCCTTGGCTTGCAGCAGACACCGTCGAACCAGATCCTCACCGGCATGGCGTTGTTCCTGACGATGTTCATCATGGCGCCGGTGTTCGACCGGGTGAACCAGGATGCGCTGCAACCTTATCTCGCGGAAAAACTCAGCGCTCAGGACGCGGTGGCCAAGGCTCAGGTGCCGATCAAGGATTTCATGCTGGCCCAGACCCGTAGCAGCGACCTTGAATTGTTCATGCGCTTGTCCAAGCGTACCGACATCCCCAGTGCTGACCAGGCGCCGTTGACCATCCTGGTGCCGGCGTTCGTCACCTCCGAGCTGAAGACCGCGTTCCAGATCGGCTTCATGATCTTCATTCCGTTCCTGATCATCGACCTGGTGGTTGCCAGCGTGCTGATGGCCATGGGGATGATGATGCTTTCGCCGCTGATCATTTCCCTGCCGTTCAAGATCATGCTGTTTGTGCTGGTGGACGGCTGGGCGCTGATCATCGGCACACTGGCGGGCAGTTTCGGCGGTGTTTAGACCTTTTGAAGGTAGCAAGATATGACGCCTGAAGTAGCGGTAGACCTGTTCCGCGAGGCACTCTGGCTGACGACAATGATGGTCGCGATACTGGTGATCCCCAGCCTGTTGGTGGGGTTGCTGGTCGCGATGTTCCAGGCCGCGACCCAGATCAACGAACAGACCCTGAGTTTCCTGCCTCGTCTGTTGGTGATGCTGGTGACGCTGATTGTCGCCGGGCCCTGGCTGGTGCAAACCTTCATGGAATACATCCTGCAGTTGTACGGCAGTATTCCACAGCTGATCGGCTGACCCGATGTCGATGCTAGCGCTGACCGATACCCAGATCAGTTCCTGGGTGGCGGCATTCATCCTGCCGCTGTTTCGGGTGACGGCCGTGTTGATGAGCATGCCGGTCTTCGGTACGACCCTGGTGCCACCGCGTGTGCGCCTGTATTTCGCCCTGGCGATTACCGTGGTGATCGCCCCCGGGCTGCCGCCGATGCCGTCGGTACATGCGCTGGATCTCAGCGCGCTGATGCTGGTGGCCGAGCAGATTCTCATCGGCGCCTTGTTGGGGTTTTCGCTGCAGCTGTTTTTCCAGGCCTTCGTGGTGGCCGGGCAAATCATCTCAATCCAGATGGGCATGGGGTTCGCATCCATGATCGACCCTGCCAACGGCGTCAACTCCGCAGTCATCGGGCAGTTCCTGACGATGCTGGTGACCCTGCTGTTTCTCGCCATGAACGGCCATTTGGTGGTGTTCGAGGTTATGACCGAGAGCTTCACCACGATGCCGGTGGGCAGCGCTTTGCTGGTCAATCACTTCTGGGAATTGGCCGGTAAGCTCGGCTGGGTCCTGGGGGCGGCGATGGTGCTGGTATTGCCGGCGATCACTGCGCTGCTGGTGGTTAACATTGCCTTTGGCGTAATGACCCGGGCGGCGCCGCAATTGAATATTTTTTCCATTGGTTTCCCGCTGACCCTGGTGCTGGGCATGGTGATTTTCTGGGTGAGCCTGGGGGATATTCTCAACCAGTATCAGCCGCTGGCCACTGAGGCCTTGCGGTTGCTACGCGACATGGCACAGGCGCGCTGAACCATGGCCGAGAGCGAGAGTGGGCAGGACAAGACAGAAGACCCCACGGACAAGCGTAAGCGTGAGTCCCGGGAAAAGGGTGAGATTGCCCGCTCCAAGGAGCTCAACACCCTGGCGGTGATGCTGGCAGGCGCCGGTGGCTTGCTGATCTACGGCGGCGGCTTGGCGTCGGACTTGCTGGAAATCATGCGGCTGAATTTCTCCCTGCCCCGCGAAGTATTGCTTACACCGGGCAGCATGGCGCAGTACCTGCTGCACTCGGGAAAAATTGCGATCCTGGCAGTGCAGCCGGTCCTGCTGGTCCTGCTGCTGGCGGCGGTTATCGGGCCGATTTCCCTGGGTGGCTGGTTATTCGCCGCCGGGAGCATGGCCCCCAAGTTCAGTCGGATGAACCCTGCGTCCGGCCTCAAGCGCATGTTTTCCACCAGCGCCTTGATGGAGCTGCTCAAGGCCCTCGGCAAGTTCTTCCTGGTGCTGTTTGTCGCGTTGACGGTGTTGCAATCGGACATCGACGACCTGCTGCGCATTGCCCATGAGCCCTTGGAACAGGCGATCATTCACAGCGTGCAGCTGGTTGGCTGGAGTACCTTGTGGATGGCCTGCGGGCTGATCCTGATCGCCGCGATCGACGTGCCGATCCAGCTTTATCAGAGCAAGCAGAAGCTGATGATGACCAAGCAGGAAGTGCGCGACGAATACAAGGAGCAGGAGGGCAAGCCGGAGGTCAAGCAACGCATTCGCCAGTTGCAGCGGGAAGTGTCCCAGCGCCGGATGATGGCGGCGGTTCCGGAAGCTGACGTGGTTATCACCAACCCGACTCACTATGCCGTGGCACTCAAATACGATCCCGAAAAAGGCAACGCCCCGGTGCTTCTGGCCAAGGGCAATGATTTCCTGGCGCTGAAGATCCGCGAAATCGCCGTGGCCAACGAAGTGATGCTCCTCGAATCCCCGGCCTTGGCACGGTCGATCTACTACTCCACCGAACTCGACCAGGAAATCCCTGGCGGCCTGTATCTGGCCGTGGCTCAGGTGCTCGCCTATGTCTACCAGATTCGCCAGCACCGCGCCGGCAAGGGCAAGCGTCCCGAGCCGCTCAAGGACCTGCCGATCCCGCCGGATTTGCGGCGCGATTCCTGATCCACAGACTCCCACAGGGGCGCCTGTTCCGGCACCTGGCCAAAGTTGGACAGCTTCTTGCAATACCCCGTCTGCGCCCGCTTCGGGCGTCAAAAGTTTGCTTCACAGGAACGGGGATTATTGGTGGATCGCTCTCAGTTACTCAGCACTGCGCGCAGCAACGTTGTAGGTCTCAGCCAAGGTAACCTGGGCGTGCCGCTGTTGCTCATGGTCATGCTCGCCATGATGATGCTGCCAGTGCCGCCGTTCCTGCTCGACGTGTTCTTCACGTTCAACATCGCCCTGTCGATCGTGGTGCTGCTGGTGTGCGTTTACGCCCTGCGGCCGCTGGATTTCGCGGTGTTCCCCACCATCCTGCTGGTCGCCACGCTGTTGCGCCTGGCACTGAACGTGGCGTCGACCCGGGTGGTCATGCTTCATGGTCAGGAAGGTCACGCGGCCGCCGGTAAGGTGATCCAGGCCTTCGGTGAGGTGGTGATCGGCGGTAATTACGTGGTCGGTATCGTGGTGTTCGCCATCCTGATGATCATCAACTTCGTGGTGGTGACCAAGGGTGCCGGGCGGATTTCCGAGGTGAGCGCGCGTTTCACCCTCGATGCGATGCCGGGCAAGCAGATGGCGATCGACGCCGACCTCAACGCCGGCCTGATCGATCAGAACCAGGCCAAGGCCCGCCGCCTGGAAGTGGCCCAGGAGGCCGAGTTCTATGGTTCGATGGACGGTGCCAGCAAATTCGTGCGCGGCGACGCCATCGCCGGCCTGTTGATCCTGTTCATCAACCTCATCGGCGGTATGGCTGTCGGTATCTTCCAACATGGCATGACCTTCGGCGACGCCGGCAAGGTTTACGCCTTGCTGACCATCGGTGACGGTTTGGTGGCGCAATTGCCATCACTGCTGCTGTCCACCGCCGCTGCGATCATGGTGACCCGTGCTTCAGGCTCTGAAGACATGGGCAAGCAGATCCGTCGTCAAATGTTCGCATCGCCCAAGGCCCTGGCCGTGGCGGCCGGCTTGATGGCCGTGATGGGCCTGGTGCCGGGCATGCCACACATTTCGTTCCTGAGCATGGCGGCCGTGGCGGCCGGTGGCGCCTACCTGTTCTGGAAGAAAGAGAACACCCAGAAGGCTCTGGCATTGGAAGAGGTCAAGCGCCAGCAGGAGCTGCTGCCATCGCCGGCCCGTGCTCTGGAGACCAAGGAGCTGGGCTGGGATGACGTGACCCCGATCGACATGATCGGCCTGGAAGTCGGTTATCGCCTGATTCCGTTGGTCGATCGTAACCAAGGCGGCCAGTTGCTGGCGCGGATCAAGGGTGTGCGCAAGAAGCTGTCCCAAGACTTGGGCTTTTTGATGCCGACCGTGCATATCCGCGACAACCTTGACCTGGCGCCGAGCGCCTATCGCCTGACCTTGATGGGTGTGATCCTGGCCGAGGCCGAGATCTACCCGGACCGCGAACTGGCGATCAATCCGGGACAGGTCTACGGCAGCCTCAATGGCATCACCGCCAAAGATCCGGCTTTTGGCCTGGAAGCGGTGTGGATCGAAATCAGCCAGCGGGCCCAGGCCCAGTCCCTCGGCTATACCGTGGTGGACGCCAGCACCGTGGTGGCGACTCACTTGAACCAGATTCTCTACAAGCACTCCAGCGAGTTGATCGGCCACGAAGAAGTCCAGCAATTGCTGCAAGTACTGGCCAAAGGCTCGCCGAAGCTTGCTGAAGAGTTGGTGCCGGGCGTGCTTTCGCTGTCGCAGTTGCTGAAAATTCTTCAGGCGCTGCTGGCCGAACAGGTGCCGGTGCGTGACATACGCAGTATTGCCGAAGCCATCGCCAACAACGCTTCCAAGAGTCAAGATACCGCCGCGATGGTGGCTGCGGTGCGGGTCGGCGTATCCCGCGCAATCGTCCAAAGCATTGTAGGCACTGAGTCTGAGCTGCCTGTGATCACGTTGGAGCCAAGGTTGGAACAGATATTGCTCAATAGTCTGCAGAAGGCAGGACAAGGCTCGGAAGAGGGTGTTCTGCTGGAGCCAAGCATGGCCGAGAAGCTGCAACGTTCGTTGATCGACGCAGCCCAGCGGCAAGAGATGCAAGGCCAACCAGTGATCCTGCTGGTGGCCGGTCCGATTCGCGCGATGCTCTCGCGGTTCGGACGCCTCGCGGTCCCGGGGCTGCATGTGCTGGCGTACCAGGAAATACCGGACAACAAGCAAGTGACTATCGTTGCGACAGTAGGGCCCAACGGCTGAGGTAGTGGTTTATGCAAGTGAAGCGTTTTTTCGCCGCCGATATGCGTCAGGCCATGAAGCTGGTTCGTGACGAGCTGGGCGCTGAAGCAGCCATCATCGGCAATCGCCGGATCGCTGGCGGTGTCGAACTGACGGCGGCCCTGGATTACAAATTGTCGGCGCTGGCCCCGCGTGTTCCGAACATGGAGCTCGAGGACGAGCTGCGCAAGACCCAATCGCGCATCGCCAGCGCCCAGGCCGAACTGAGCCTGCGCAGCAGCGAAGGCGAGGCCGCAGCCGGCACCAATCGTCAATTGTTCGCCGGTCAGCCGCTGACAGCGGGCTTGCCATTGACCGCCGCCGAACCGCTGATCGAGCCGACTCCGGTCGAACCACGTCGTGCTGAACCGGCCCCGGCAGCGCCTGCTCGTGGCGTCGACTCGCGTGCCCTGGACTCGATGCGTTCGGAACTCAACAGCCTGCGCGAGCTGATGGAAGTGCAGCTCGGCTCTCTGGCCTGGAACCAGCTGCAAGGCAGCCGCCCGGCCCAGGCCAACCTGTGGCGCCGCCTGCAACGCATCGGCCTGTCCGGTCCGTTGTCCCGTGACCTGCTGGCACTGATCAATGATATCGAAGAGCCTCGCCAGGCCTGGCGCATGTTGCTGGCGCACCTGGCGCGGATGATCACCACACCGGAAATCGAGCCACTGGAAGAGGGTGGGGTGATTGCCATGGTCGGTCCTGCCGGCATGGGCAAGACCACCACTCTGGCCAAGCTCGCCGCTCGTTATGTACTTAAATATGGTGCCCAGAGCATTGCCTTGGTGAGCATGGACAGTTTCCGCATCGGCGCCCAGGAGCAACTCAAGACCCTGGGCCGGATCCTCAATGTGTCGGTGACTCATGTGGATCCGGGCCAATCCCTGGCCCAGGCGCTGGAGCCGTTGTTGCGCAAGCGCGTCGTGCTGATCGATACCGCCGGCCTGCAAGCCAGCGATCCGGCCCTGCGCATGCAGCTCGAAAGCCTGGCCGGGCGCGGTATCAAGTCAAAAAATTATCTCGTGTTGGCAACCACCAGCCAGAAACAGGTTCTAACCGCCGCCTACCACAGCTACAAACGCTGCGGGCTGTCCGGCTGCATCCTGACTAAGCTGGACGAAACGGCAAGCCTGGGCGAGGTATTGAGCCTGGCGATCGGACACGATCTGCCAGTGGCGTACCTGACTGACGGGCCGCGGATCCCGGATGATTTGCATCTGCCGCGCCGTCATCAATTGGTCAGTCGTGCCGTGAGTGTGCAAATGCAGGAAGAACCCAGCGAAGAAGCCATGGCTGACATGTTCGCTGATATCTACCACAGCCCGACCAAACAGGTCGGCTGAGGTTATCATGAGTATTTTTTGTACCTACATCGATGGTCTGCCATGCATTGTTCCGTGTGTGAACGCGCAGCCAGTAATGTGGCCTCCGTCTACGTAAGACAAGGTAAAGAACGAACATGGGCAGCATGCATCCCGTACAGGTGATCGCGGTGACCGGCGGCAAAGGTGGCGTCGGGAAGACTAACGTGTCAGTGAACTTGTCCCTGGCTCTGGCAGAGCTTGGCCGACGGGTCATGCTGCTGGACGCCGACCTGGGCCTGGCGAACGTCGACGTGTTGCTGGGGCTCACCCCCAAGCGCACCCTGGCGGACGTGATCGAAGGTCGTTGTGAGTTGCGCGACGTGCTGTTGCAGGGGCCGGGCGGGATCCGCATCGTGCCGGCTGCCTCCGGCACCCAGAGCATGGTTCATCTGACCCCGGCACAGCACGCGGGCCTGATCCAGGCCTTCAGCGACATCGGTGACAACCTCGATGTGCTGGTGATCGACACCGCGGCCGGTATCGGCGACTCGGTCGTCAGTTTCGTGCGCGCCGCCCAGGAAGTGCTGCTGGTGGTCTGCGATGAGCCCACGTCCATCACCGATGCCTATGCCCTGATCAAGTTATTGAACCGCGACTATGGCATGAACCGCTTCCGGGTCCTGGCCAACATGGCCCAGAGTCCGCAGGAAGGCCGCAACCTGTTCGCCAAGTTGACCAAAGTTACCGACCGTTTCCTGGACGTCGCCCTGCAATATGTCGGCGCAGTGCCTTACGACGAAAGCGTGCGTAAGGCCGTCCAGAAGCAACGTGCCGTTTATGAAGCTTTTCCACGTTCCAAATGCGCACTGGCATTCAAGGCGATTGCCCAGAAGGTCGATACCTGGCCCTTGCCGGCCAACCCGCGCGGCCATCTGGAATTTTTCGTCGAGCGTCTCGTGCAACAAACAGCAGGGCCCGTGCTATGACTGCAAGCGGTTACAACCATCTCTACAAAAAATCGGCACGGGACGCCCAATACGAATTGATCGAGCGTTATGCGCCGCTGGTCAAGCGTATCGCCTATCACTTGCTGGCGCGTCTGCCGGCCAGTGTCCAGGTCGAAGACTTGATCCAGGCTGGCATGATCGGCCTGCTCGAAGTGGCGAACAAATACGACGCGAGCAAAGGCGCCAGTTTTGAGACCTATGCCGGTATCCGCATCCGCGGTGCGATGCTCGATGAAGTCCGCAAGGGCGATTGGGCGCCGCGTTCGGTGCACCGCAATACCCGCATGGTCAGCGATGCGATTCGGGCAATTGAAGCTAAAACCGGGCGCGACGCTAAAGATCATGAGGTTGCGGCCGAACTCCAGTTGAGTCTCGATGATTATTACGGGATTTTGAACGATACCTTGGGCAGCCGCCTGTTCAGTTTCGACGACCTGTTGCAGGACGGCGAGCATGAAGGGCTGCACGAGGATGGCGCGAGTGCTCACATGGAGCCATCGCGTGACCTGGAAGACGAGCGTTTCCAGGGCGCGCTGGCCGAAGCGATTGCCAATTTGCCGGAGCGTGAGCGACTGGTCTTGGCGCTGTACTACGACGAAGAGCTGAACCTCAAGGAAATCGGTGAGGTCCTGGGGGTCAGCGAATCGCGGGTCAGCCAGTTACACAGCCAGTGCGCGGCCCGTTTGCGGGGGCGTTTGGGGGAGTGGCGAGCGCGCTGACAGGCAGTGTGGAGCGACTGCGAACGAGGATGGCCGGTCATACGCCAGCCGCCGTGCAGTGCTCCAGACCGTTGTCGAGTGTTGTGCCGGAATTGATTGAAATGGCGCGTCCAGGTGCTGGGCGCGTTTAAGACTGCTTGGAGGTCGAATTGGACAAGAACATGAAAATCCTCATCGTTGATGATTTCTCAACGATGCGGCGGATCATTAAAAACCTGTTGCGTGACCTTGGGTTCACCAACACGGCCGAAGCAGATGACGGGACCACCGCGCTCCCAATGTTGCACAGCGGCAACTTCGATTTCCTGGTCACCGACTGGAACATGCCGGGCATGACCGGTATCGACCTGCTGCGCCAGGTGCGTGCCGACGAAAAACTCAAGCATCTTCCGGTGCTGATGGTGACTGCCGAAGCCAAGCGCGAGCAGATCATCGAAGCGGCCCAGGCCGGTGTGAACGGCTATGTGGTCAAACCCTTCACGGCCCAGGCGTTGAAAGAGAAGATCGAAAAAATCTTCGAACGCATCGGTTAACGGCGCCACGGGGGAGCTATGGATAACGAATCTTCTATGGGCGATTTCGAATCGACCCTGAAAAAACATGCCCGCGAACTGGTCGACAGCCTTGAAAAAGGTCGTTTTGGCGATGCGGTTCAAATGATCCATGAGCTCAACCAGACCCGTGACCGCGGTCTGTATCAGGAAGTGGGCAAGCTCACGCGTGAACTGCACAGCGCGATTGTCAATTTCCAGATCGACCCGCATATGCCGCAGGCCGAGGAAGTCTCGCAGATCACCGACGCCACCGAGCGTCTGGGTTATGTGGTCAAGCTGACCGAGGCTGCGGCCAACCGCACCATGGACCTGGTGGAAAGCGCAACGCCGCTGGTCAACGGCCTGAGCGAGGAAGCCCAGGCCTTGAGCACCGACTGGGGCCGGTTCATGCGACGCGAAGTCGGGGCTGAAGAGTTCCGGGAACTGGCTCGCAGGGTCGACGGTTTCCTGACGCGCAGTAGCACCGAGGGCCGCGCGGTCGCCAGCAACCTCAACGATATTCTGCTGGCTCAGGACTATCAGGACCTGACCGGCCAAGTGATCAAGCGAGTGACCCAACTGGTCACCGAAGTGGAAAGCAATCTGCTCAAGCTGGTGTTGATGGCTAGCCAGGTTGACCGCTTTGCAGGCATCGAACACGACCGTGAAGCGATACTTGCTGAAAAAGATCCACAAAAACATCTCTCTCAGGGTGAAGGTCCGCAGATTCATGCCGATAAAAGAGAAGACGTTGTGTCCGGTCAGGACGATGTGGACGATTTGCTGTCCAGCCTTGGATTTTGAGTTTGTAGGTCGTGATGACGGTTAATGCCGGTCGCGCCGTGCCCCACAAGGCGCAAGACTAGGCACGAGGAGTGTGGTTTGGTCTTTCCAAATGAACGACGAGTAACGACGGCTTGCGCCTTGTGGGGCGCGGCCCGGAGGGTTGGAGTTGTGAGCGCGCCATGCCGCGTTGCAAGCCTTGGTAAGGGATTGACCCTTACCAGCGGCTCGCGCCTCGCCTGGCACGCTCACAACTCCAACGCGAATCCGGCATTAACCGTCATCACGACCTACCTGTTTTAGGAGCAGCCATTAATGAGCTTCGGCGCCGATGAAGAGATCCTTCAGGATTTCCTGGTTGAGGCCGGCGAGATTCTAGAGCAACTGTCCGAACAGCTGGTCGAGCTGGAAAGCCGACCTGATGATGCGGATCTGCTCAATGCAATTTTTCGCGGTTTCCACACTGTAAAAGGAGGCGCCGGCTTCCTCCAGCTCAACGAGCTGGTGGAGTGCTGTCACATTGCCGAAAACGTGTTCGACATCCTGCGCAAGGGTGAGCGTCGCGTTGATGCAGAGTTGATGGACGTGGTGCTTGAAGCGCTGGATGCGGTCAACAGCATGTTCAGCGAAGTGCGTGAGCGCTCGCCGATTACCCCCGCCACACCTGAACTGCTCGCCGCGCTGTCGCGCCTGGCCGAGCCGCAATCGGCTGACGAAGCCGCGCCGGTTGTCGAGGCGGTGGTTGAAGAGCCGGTCGCCGAAGAGTCGGGTGACATCACCGATAACGAATTCGAGCAACTACTGGACTCGCTCAGTGCCGTCAAGGCCGAAGCCGAGGCTCCGGCAGCGCCTGCCCCACCCGCTGCTGCAACCGGCGATGCCGCTGCCAGCGATGAAATCACCGATGCCGAGTTCGAGTCGCTGCTCGACCAGCTTCACGGCAAGGGGCAGTTCGCCGTCGACGCCGTCGTACCACCTGCGGCGCCTGCGGCGGCTGCCGCTGCACCGAAAGCTGCAGGCGACAACTCCGACATTACCGACGACGAATTCGAAGCCTTGCTCGATCAGTTGCATGGCAAGGGCACCTTCGCCGTTGACGCGCTGGATACGGCCATCGCTTCGGCACCGACCCCGGCCAAGCCCGCCGCCGCTGCGGCTGGCAGTGACCTGATCAGCGACCACGAATTCGAATCGCTGCTCGACGAATTGCATGGCAAGGGCAAGTTCAGCGAAGTCGGTACCGCTTCTGCTGCGCCTGCTGCGGCCGCGACCACGGCCGCACCGGCCGCCAAGGCTGCGCCAAAACCTGCTGCCAAGGCGCCGGAAGCGAAGGCCGAAACACCCAAGCCTGCCGCTGCCGCCGCCCCAGCGCCAGCCCGGGCCGCTGCCGCCGCGCCGCCACCGGAAAAACCGGCCAGCGAAGCGGAGACTACCGTTCGGGTCGACACCGCGCGCCTGGACGAGATCATGAACATGGTCGGCGAACTGGTGCTGGTGCGTAACCGCCTGGTGCGCCTGGGCCTCAACAGCCAGGACGAAGCGATGTCCAAGGCCGTGTCGAACCTCGACGTGGTTACGGCTGACTTGCAGACCGCGGTCATGAAGACCCGGATGCAGCCGATCAAGAAAGTCTTCGGGCGCTTCCCGCGCCTGGTTCGTGACCTGGCTCGCCAGCTCAAGAAAGAAATCAACCTGGAACTGGTGGGTGAAGAGACCGACCTCGACAAGAACCTCGTCGAGGCCCTGGCCGACCCGTTGGTCCACTTGGTGCGTAACGCGGTCGACCACGGCATCGAGTCGCCGGAAGAACGCGAAGCCTCGGGCAAGGTCCGCAGCGGCAAGGTGATCCTGGCCGCCGAGCAGGAAGGCGACCACATCCTGTTGTCGATCTCCGACGACGGCAAGGGCATGGACCCGGAAGTCTTGCGCGCCATCGCGGTGAAACGCGGTGTGATGGACAAGGATGCTGCCGACCGCCTGAGCGACACCGAGTGCTACAACCTGATCTTCGCTCCGGGCTTCTCGACCAAGACCGAGATTTCCGACGTGTCGGGCCGTGGCGTGGGCATGGACGTGGTGAAAACCAAGATTTCCCAGCTCAACGGTTCGATCAACATCCATTCGGTCAAGGGCTCGGGTTCGAAGATCCTCATCAAGGTCCCGCTGACCCTGGCGATCATGCCGACCCTGATGGTGATGCTGGGCAACCAGGCATTCGCCTTCCCACTGGTCAACGTCAACGAGATCTTCCACCTCGACCTGTCGCGTACCAACGTGGTGGACGGCCAGGAAGTGGTGATCGTGCGGGACAAGGCCCTGCCATTGTTCTACCTCAAGCGCTGGCTGGTGAGCTCCGCAGCCTGCGAGGAGCAAGGCGAAGGCCATGTGGTGATCCTTTCGGTGGGCACCCAGCGGATCGGTTTCGTCGTCGATCAGCTCGTGGGCCAGGAAGAAGTGGTCATCAAGCCGTTGGGCAAGATGCTCCAGGGCACCCCGGGCATGTCCGGCGCCACCATCACCGGCGACGGTCGCATCGCATTGATCCTCGATGTGCCGAGCATGCTCAAGCGTTACGCCGCACGGCGTATTTGATTCTGGAGGGGCGTGGCCGTGGGCCGCGCCTCGTCTAACGGAGTGTTTATGGTAGTTAAAGTCCTGGTGGTGGACGATTCGGGGTTTTTCCGCCGCCGCGTCTCGGAAATTCTTTCGGCGGACACGACGATCCAGGTCGTCGGTACCGCAACCAACGGTAAAGAGGCCATCGATCAGGCGCTGGCGCTCAAGCCGGACGTGATCACCATGGACTACGAGATGCCGATGATGGATGGCATCACGGCAGTGCGGCACATCATGCAGCGCTGCCCGACCCCGGTTTTGATGTTCTCTTCGCTGACTCATGAAGGCGCCCGGGTCACCCTCGATGCGCTGGATGCCGGCGCCGTGGATTTCCTGCCGAAAAATTTCGAAGACATCTCGCGCAACCCCGACAAGGTCCGGCAGTTGTTGTGCGAGAAAGTCCATAGTATTTCTCGCAGCAACCGGCGCGTGGGCGGCTATAGCGCACCGGCGCCAGCCCCTGTTGCTACGCCGAGCCCGGCGTCAGCCCCGGCCCCGTCCTCCAGCAGCTTCAATCCGGCACCGGTACGCAGTGCTCCGGCACCGGCAGCTGCTCGCCCGGCGCCTGCCAGTGCCCCATCGTCGCCGGCACCCAAGCGCAAAGCCTACAAGCTGGTCGCCATCGGTACGTCCACTGGCGGTCCGGTAGCGCTGCAACGGGTGCTGACCCAACTGCCGGCCAATTTCCCGGCGCCCATCGTGCTGATCCAGCACATGCCGGCGGCGTTCACCAAGGCCTTCGCCGAGCGTCTGGACAAACTGTGCAACATCAGCGTCAAGGAAGCCGAGGACGGTGACATCCTGCGTCCGGGCCTGGCCTTGCTCGCGCCGGGTGGCAAGCAAATGATGGTCGATGGTCGTGGCGCGGTGAAAATCCTGCCGGGTGACGAGCGTCTGAACTACAAGCCATGCGTGGACATCACCTTCGGCTCTGCCGCGAAATCCTATGCCGACAAAGTTCTGGCGGTGGTGCTCACCGGCATGGGCGCCGACGGTCGCGAAGGCGCTCGCCTGCTCAAGCAGGGCGGCAGCTCGATCTGGGCCCAGGACGAGGCCAGCTGCGTGATCTACGGCATGCCGATGGCCATCGTGAAGGCCGATCTCGCCGACGCGGTGTACAGCCTGGATGACATCGGCCGACACCTGACCGAGGCCTGCCTGTAATGGATGTGCTCAGCCTGATCGGCATCATCATGGCGTTCGTCGCCATCATTGGTGGCAACTATCTGGAAGGCGGGCATCTGGGCGCGCTGGCCAACGGCCCGGCGGCGCTGATCGTGCTCGGTGGCACGATTGGCGCGGCGTTGTTGCAGTCGCCCATGAGCGCTTTCAAACGCGCCATGCAGGTGCTGGTCTGGATCCTGTTCCCGCCCCGGGTCGACCTGGCTGGTGGTATCGATCGCGTGGTGAACTGGAGCCTGACCGCTCGCAAGGAAGGTTTGCTGGGCCTGGAAGGGGTGGCCGACGCCGAACCCGACAGTTACTCGCGCAAAGGCCTGCAGCTGCTGGTCGATGGCGCCGAGCCGGAAGCCATCCGCAGCATCCTGGAAGTAGACTTCTACACCCAGGAAAGCCGCGACATCGAGGCGGCCAAGGTGTTCGAAAGCATGGGCGGCTATGCGCCGACCATCGGCATCATCGGTGCGGTGATGGGCCTGATCCATGTCATGGGTAACCTGGCCGATCCCTCGCAACTGGGCAGTGGGATTGCCGTGGCCTTTGTTGCCACCATCTACGGTGTGGCAAGCGCCAACCTGGTGCTGCTGCCGATCGCCGCCAAGCTCAAGTCCATCGCATTGCGCCAGTCGCGCTACCGCGAAATGTTGCTGGAAGGGATCCTGTCGATCGCCGAAGGTGAAAACCCGCGCTCCATTGAGTTGAAGCTCCAGGGCTTCATGGACTGATGGGGAGAATGGATCATGGCCCGTCGCAGGCACACTGAAGAACACGTCAACCATGAACGCTGGCTGGTTTCCTATGCCGACTTCATTACGCTGCTGTTCGCCTTTTTCGTGGTCATGTACTCGATCTCGTCGGTCAACGAAGGCAAATACAAAGTCATCTCCGAGGCGTTGATCGGGGTTTTCACCGATTCGGATCGCGCCCTCAAGCCGATTCCCATCGGCGATGAACGCCCCAAGACCACTACGCCGGCCAAGCCATTGGTCAAGGATTCCGAGCAGGTCGACGCCGGCATCGCCGGTGGCAGCGATCCGTTGAAAAGCATCGCCGATGACATCAGTGCTGCGTTCGGCGACTTGATCAGTTCCAACCAGATGACCGTGCGCGGCAACGAGTTGTGGGTCGAGATCGAACTCAATTCCAGCCTGTTGTTCGGCAGCGGCGACGCGATGCCCAGCGACATGGCGTTCAATATCATCGACAAGGTGGCAACCATCCTGAAGCCGTTCGACAACCCGATCCATGTCGAAGGTTTCACGGACGATCAACCGATCCGTACGTCGCAATACCCGACCAACTGGGAGCTGTCCTCGGCCCGCTCGGCAAGCATCGTGCGGATGCTGGCGATGCAGGGCGTGAACCCCGGTCGGCTGGCTTCGGTGGGTTATGGTGAGTTCCAGCCGGTGGCCAACAATGCCACAGCCGAAGGGCGTGCACGCAACCGGCGAGTGGTGCTGGTGGTCTCGCGTAACCTCGACGTGCGGCGCAGCCTGACCGGTACCGGCACGGCCAACGCAACGCCGGATGCGGCATTGAAGCGCGCTGGCACACAAACTGCACCGGCCCCGGTCAAGTCGCCGGGAAGACAGAGTGCCGTCAATTCTCCGTCACCCGCTTTATAACGAGCCATTTCTCGGTCGAGCCTGTTTCGGCCGGGAGGAACGATCCGAATGAGAGTCTGGGCAGTCGCCAATCAAAAAGGTGGTGTGGGCAAAACCACATCTTCCATCGCTTTAGCCGGGTTGCTGGCCGAGGCGGGCAAGCGCGTGGTCATCGTCGACCTGGACCCCCACGGCTCGATGACCAGCTACTTTGGCTACGATCCCGATAGCCTGGAGCACAGCAACTACGACCTGTTCCTGCACAAGGGCATCGTGCCCGAGGGCTTGCCGGGGCAGTTGTTGCTGTCTACCAGCGACGAGCGGATTTCCCTGTTGCCGTCGAGCACCGCACTGGCAACCCTGGAGCGTCAGTCGCCGGGGCAGGGTGGCCTGGGCCTGGTGATCGCCAAGAGTCTGGCGCAGCTGTGGCAGGATTTCGATTACGCGATCATCGACAGTCCGCCGCTGCTGGGCTTGCTGATGGTCAATGCCCTGGCTGCCAGTCAGCAACTGGTGATCCCGGTACAGACCGAGCATCTGGCGGTCAAGGGACTGGAGCGCATGGTCAATACCCTGGCGATGGTCAACCGTTCGCGCAAGCAGTCGCTGGCGTTCAATATCGTGCCGACCCTGTTCGACCGCCGGACCCAGGCCTCCCTGGGTACCTTGCGCGTGTTACGGGACAAGTATCCGGATGACATCTGGCAAGGCTATATCCCCGTCGATACTCGGTTGCGCGATGCCAGTCGCGCCGGTGTCACGCCTTCGCAATTCGATGGCAAGAGCCGTGGCGTGCTGGCTTACCGCGCGCTGCTCAAGCATCTGCTGGCCCAGCAGCTCGTTTCGCAGCAGGTGGCCTGATTGAACGTTCTTTTATCGCCGCCTTCTCTGGCGCCTGCCCACTGGGCGGTTGAAAGTATTGCAGGCTCAAGTCTCATGGCAACCATGCCGATAACCTTCACAAGCGGCGCATTTTCCCTATGAGCCGCCCGATAAAGACGACTTCGCGTCCGCAGCTGGCCTTGCAGTCCTATCTGGACGGGCTGTTGCAGGAAGCGACCGAAGAATTGCCGCCAGAGCCGAGCGTGATCGAGGCATTGCCCGAACCCGTCGAAGCCAAGGGCGAGTTGGATGATTTTCAGGCGGCTGTGCTCGAAGAGCAGGCTCGTGATGCGCAGAAGGCAGTGAAGGCCGCGGCGATCGAGGCCCCGTTCATCAAGCCACAAGTGGCGGTGATCGATGCACCCGCGCCGATCCTGGCGCCGGTCTCGACCGTTGCGCCGTTGCTGCAAGGCCTGGTGACGCCGGTGGTGGAAGTCCACCTGCCGCCGAGCAACACGCCCCCGCCGGTGCAGACTGATGATCGTCCGGCCTGGGCTGCCGAGCCGTTCGAATGCCTGTTGTTCGATGTGGCCGGTTTGACGCTCGCGGTACCGTTGGTGTGCCTGGGCTCGATTTACTCCCTGGCCGGGCAGGAATTGACGCCGTTGTTCGGCCAGCCGGAATGGTTCCTCGGGATCCTGCCGAGCCAGGCCGGCAACCTGAAGGTGCTGGACACGGCGCGCTGGGTCATGCCGGATCGTTATCGCGATGACTTCCGTCAGGGCTTGCAGTACGTCATTTCGGTCCAGGGCTATGAGTGGGGATTGGCGGTGCATCAGGTCAGTCGCTCGCTGCGCCTGGACCCGAACGAGATCAAGTGGCGCAGCCATCGAGGGCAACGGCCATGGCTGGCCGGTACGGTGATCGAACACATGTGCGCCTTGCTGGACGTTTCCGAGTTGGCGGAGTTGATCGCCAGCGGCGGGGCAAAACACCTGGGCGGCAGCAAGCCGGTCCAGAAACCGAAATAAGACAACCGTGGCGTACCGCGTCACGGGACAGAACACACCGCCACAGGCGGTTTTTCGAGGGGTCAGGGTATGAATGATAAGGCGTCGTCTCTCAAGGGTTCCGAAGATCCGATCTTGCAATGGGTGACCTTCAAGCTCGACAACGAAACCTACGGCATCAACGTGATGCGCGTTCAGGAAGTGCTGCGCTATACCGAGATCGCCCCGGTACCGGGTGCGCCAAGCTATGTGCTGGGCATCATCAACTTGCGTGGTAACGTGGTGACCGTGATCGACACGCGTCAGCGTTTCGGCCTGAGCTCCACCGAGGTCAACGACAACACCCGTATCGTGATCATCGAGGCGGACAAGCAAGTGGTCGGTATCCTGGTCGACAGCGTTGCCGAAGTGGTTTACTTGCGTCAGTCGGAAATCGAAACCGCGCCTAACGTCGGTAACGAAGAATCGGCCAAGTTTATCCAGGGTGTCTGCAACAAGAACAACGAGTTGCTGATCCTGGTCGAGCTGGAAAAAATGATGAGCGAAGAAGAGTGGTCGGAACTGGAGAGTATCTGATTTGATTCTTGAGGTAGCAGTCATTGTCCTGTTCCTTTTCTGGGTAGGCACGCTGGCAATGTTCCTGGCGTACATACGTGGCCAGCGGCAGATCGCCGCTCAGCAGGCCCAGGGCGATGCGCTGCGCGACCAGCGCATCAAGGACCTGGCCAAGCGCGTCGACGATTACCAGAACGGCACCGTGCGCATGGGTGAAGCCATCCATGAGCTGCGCGCCGTGCTCGCGCCGTTGCCGGACAAACTCGCCCAACTGGAACAGCGCGACCCCTCCAGCCTGTCCTTCGCCCAGGCCGCCCGCCTGGTCGGCATGGGCGCCAGCGTCGACGAACTGACCCAGGCCTGCGGCTTGACCCAGGCCGAGGCAGAGTTGATGAGCAAGTTGCATAGAGGCGGCTGAGCGCCTTCGCCCAGAACCAATGTGGGAGCGAGCCTGCTCGCGATAGCGGTGTGACAGTCAACAGCCATGTTGAATGTGCGACCGCCATCGCGAGCAGGCTCGCTCCCACAGGTTTTTCTGGCGCCGGCCACAAGGACCGGAGTCGCCCCGATCTCCAGTGAACCGCAATCCCTGTGGCGAGGGAGCTTGCTCCCGCTGGGCTGCGCAGCGGCCCCAAAATTTTGGCGGCTGCTACGCAGCCGAGCGGGAGCAAGCTCCCTCGCCACGGGGTACACACCGATGCTCAGGGGAGCGCCAGCCCAACTCAGTAATCGTCGCCGCGGTCCGTCACGTCTTTCTCGACACTCGGCGCGTTCGGGTCGTAACCCTGGGGAAATTTGCCCTTGAGGTTCCAGGCAAACGCGATGATTTCGGCAATCGTGCGGTACAGCTCTTCCGGAATGCTGTCGCCCAGTTCCATTCGTGCCAGCAGTTTCACCAGTTCGGCGTTTTCATAGATGGGCACTTCGCTGTCCCGAGCGATGCGCAGGATTTCCTCGGCCAGGGCTTCGTCGCCCTTGGCGGTGAGGGTCGGGGCGTGCTGGCCGTCGTATTTGAGGGCGATGGCCTGGCGGGGTTCGGTTTGGGTTGTCATGCAGTTTCGTCCACCCAGCGTTGTTCCAGGCGAGTCTTGGGGCCTTGCGGTGGGGTGCCGAGGTGGCAGTCCAGGTCGCCGACGTTCAGGCCGCAGCTCAGCAGACGCTCGCGCAGTGCCGCCAGATTGCTTTCGATCAGGCGCGCGGTGTAGGGCCGCTGCGCCCATAACTGGCTCGACAGACTGCCGCTGAGCAACTGCACCTGAACCTGCAACGGCCCGAGCGGTGCCATGTCGAACGCCAGCTCGACCCGCCACAGCTGCTGCTTGGTCTCGCGCTCCTCGCGGCGCTCCTGGGGCTGTTCCCGGGGCGTGGTTTCTTCGCGCTGGAACTTGAGCTGTAACGGCACGATGTCCTGCATGTTGCGCATCGGGACTTCCAGTTGCCAGGTGCTCATCAATCGCCCGTCGTCCGTCAGGCCGGTCTGTTCCAGGCTCGACAGCTGATGACTTTGCAGGCGTGATACCGCGGCAGCGGCCAAGCGCAGCAAGTGTTCCAGATCGCCTTCTTCGTCCTGCTCCTTCAACAGCCGCGAGGGCAGCGGAAAGCTGGTGGGTTGTGGCTTGGCGCTGACCTGTCCGAGCATGCCCAGGGCACTTCGTACGAAGCTCGGCAAGGCCTGGGCCAGCGTGTTGGCGGCAATCACTGCGCTGAGATTGGTGGAGGCGGGCAGGGCCGGGGTCAGTTGGGCGATCAGCTTGAGCAGGTCAGCTTTCATGTCCGGGACCTGGCTTGGAGGTTGCCCGGCGAGCAATTTGCTCTCCAGGAACACGCCACTGGCCGCCATGGCCTGGGCCAGCCCCTTGGGTGTACTCAGTTGCTGCACATCCGGCAGGCCGGCCAACAGGCGGGTCACTGCAGCGCGCAGCTCAGTGCCGGTATCGTCGGTGGCCGGCAGGTTTTGCAGGACGGTGAACAGGCTGTCCAGCGAGCCCTGGCGGCTCACCTGGGTCACCAATTGCTGGCTCACCGCCAATTGTTCCTGTCGATTGCTCAACGGCACGAACTTCAGCGTCTGGGTATCTTGCACCTGGGCGCTCAACAGCGTGCCGATGCGCAGCGGCCGGGGGCTGTCGATATCCAGCGTAGCGCCTACCTGAGCGGTATTGACCAAACTCACCAGCGACCGATACACCACCGGCTGCCCCGGCGCTTGCGGCAGCGCCTGGCTGGTCAGCACCTTGCCTTGCAACAGGGTGCCGACGGGTAATTGCGCGGTATCGATCCGGGTCAGGGTCGCGACGGTAGAGGCGACGACCTGTTGCACGGCAATCGCCAGGTTGCTCGGTGACGGTTGGGTCACGGCCAGGCTGGTGCCTTGGGGCAACGGTTGGGTGCTGGTGGCTTGCACGGTGGTCTGGCGGCCGCTGTCCAGGGTGACCTTGAGCAACAGCTGGAAAGTCTGGTCAGCCTGTTTGAGCGACAGCACTTCGGCCTGGGCGGTCTGGCCGGGGCCGATCAATCCCTCGGTCGGCGCCAGCAACTTGAGCAGCTCGCCACTGATCACCGGCGTACGAGGCGTTGCCGTGGACGGGGTGATCGGCAGGATGTTGATGTCGCCTGTCATCTGCGGTCTTACCTTGGAAAAATAAGCTCTCTTTAGACCAGAGGCCGACATGTATAATGCCGCCCTCATTCAGGGAGCGGCGGAAATCTTGCAATTGTTTGACGCAGCTCTGTGGAACAGGCCGTCAATGCATCTATGCTGCACCACTTTAACGGCCGCTGCACCGCCGACTTGAACCGTATAAGGCCCGCGATCCCTTGACCAGTCCTCTCTTGCAAACCGTCGGCCTCGCCTGTGAGCGAGACTTGCGACTGCTTTTCGAACACCTCGAATTGAGACTCGCATCGGGCGACATGGTGCAGATCAGCGGTCCCAACGGCAGCGGCAAGACCAGCCTGTTGCGCCTGCTCGCCGGGCTGATGCAACCGACCGCAGGCCAGGTACTGCTCAATGGCCAGCCCTTGCAGGAGCAACGCAGCGAACTGGCCCGCAACCTGCTCTGGATCGGCCACGCCGCCGGCATCAAGGACCTGCTGACCCCCGAAGAGAACCTCAGCTGGCTTTGTGCGCTGCACCGGCCGGTCGGGCGCGAGGCGATCTGGCAGGCGTTGGACACGGTCGGATTGCGCGGCTTCGAAGACGTGCCATGCCACACCCTGTCCGCCGGCCAGCAACGCCGCGTGGCCCTGGCCCGGCTGTATCTGGACAGCCCACCGCTGTGGATCCTCGACGAACCCTTCACCGCCCTCGACAAGCAAGGCGTGGCGCAGCTTGAAGAGCACCTGGCCCGGCATTGCGAAGGCGGCGGCACAGTCTTGTTGACCACCCACCACACACTGGCGCGGATGCCATCCGGTTATCGCAACGTTGATCTGGGGAGCTGGGCCGTATGAGTGTGTTTGGCTTGTTGCTCGCCCGCGAGGCGCGCCTGTTGTTCCGGCGCCCGGCCGAACTGGCCAACCCGCTGGTATTCTTTGCGATCGTCATCGCCCTGTTTCCGTTGGCGGTCGGCCCGGAGACTCAATTGTTGCAAACCTTGTCGCCGGGGCTGGTCTGGGTGGCGGCGCTTTTGTCGGTCCTGCTCTCGCTGGACGGGCTTTTCCGCAGCGATTTCGAGGACGGTTCCCTGGAACAGTGGGTCCTTTCGTCGCACCCCCTGGCCCTTCTGGTTTTAGCCAAGGTACTGGCACACTGGGTTTTTTCCGGCTTGGCGCTGGTATTGCTCTCGCCGTTGCTGGCGATGATGCTGGGGTTGCCCGCCGCGTGCATGCCGGTGCTGCTGGTGTCGTTGCTGCTGGGCACGCCGGTGTTGAGCCTGCTCGGCGCGGTGGGCGCGGCGTTGACCGTGGGACTCAAGCGTGGCGGCCTGCTGCTGGCCCTGTTGATCCTGCCGCTGTATATCCCGGTGTTGATTCTCGGCAGCGGCGCCTTGCAAGCCGCTTTACAAGGCATGCCGGCCACCGGTTACCTGCTTTGGCTTGGGAGCCTGACCGCCCTGGCCATAACCCTGACACCCTTTGCAATAGCTGCTGGCCTGAAGATCAGCGTCGGCGAATAATAATGAGGCCTGGTCAAAATTTGACCACTTCCCCGGAAGTAAAGGCAGACCCGGCGGTTCGTGATGGCGAGCCGCGACCGTGATGGAAACAGCAATGAACTGGACCTGGTTTCATAAGCTCGGCTCACCCAAATGGTTCTACGGCATCAGCGGTAAACTGCTGCCCTGGTTGAGCATCGCCGCCGTGCTGCTGATCGGCTGCGGCGTAGTCTGGGGCCTGGCCTTTGCGCCGCCGGACTACCAGCAGGGCAACAGCTTTCGCATCATCTATATCCATGTACCCACCGCCATGCTGGCCCAGTCCATCTATGTGATGTTGGCGGTGTGCGGCGTGGTCGGGCTGGTGTGGAAGATGAAACTGGCCGACGTCGCCCTGCAATGCGCCGCACCCATCGGCGCCTGGATGACCGCCGTGGCGCTGGTCACCGGGGCCATCTGGGGCAAGCCGACCTGGGGTTCCTGGTGGGTCTGGGATGCCCGACTGACGTCGATGCTGATCCTGCTGTTCCTGTACTTCGGTCTTATTGCGCTGGGCAACGCCATCAGCAATCGTGACAGCGCCGCCAAGGCCTGCGCGGTGCTGGCGATTGTCGGGGTGATCAACATCCCGATCATCAAGTATTCGGTGGAGTGGTGGAACACCCTGCACCAGGGCGCCACGTTCAAGCTGACCGAGAAACCGGCGATGCCCGTCGAAATGTGGCTGCCGCTGTTGCTCACTGCATTGGGTTTCTACTGCTTCTTCGGCGCCGTGCTGTTGCTGCGCATGCGCCTGGAAGTGCTCAAGCGTGAGTCCCGGGCCAGTTGGGTGAAGGCCGAAGTACAGAACAGCCTGGAGGCCGCTCGATGAGTTTCGCTTCATTCGGCGATTTCCTCGCCATGGGCCATCATGGCCTGTATGTCTGGTCAGCCTATGGCATCTGCCTGGCGGTGCTGGCCCTCAACGTGGTGGTGCCGATCCTGGCCCGCAAGCGGTATCTGCAACAAGAGGCGCGTCGTCTGCGCCGGGAGAATGGCCAGTGAATCCGCTGCGCAAAAAACGTCTTGTCATCATTCTGGCGATCCTGGTGGGGGTCGGCGCCGCAGTCGGCCTGGCCCTGAGCGCCTTGCAGCAGAACATCAACCTGTTTTACACCCCGACCCAGATCGCCAATGGCGAAGCGCCCAAGGACACCCGCATCCGCGCCGGCGGCATGGTGGAAAAAGGCTCGCTGGTGCGCTCCGGGGATTCCCTGGACGTGAAGTTCAATGTCACCGACTTCAACAAGACCGTGACCATCACTTATCGCGGCATCCTGCCGGACCTGTTCCGTGAAGGGCAGGGCATCGTCGCCTTGGGCAAACTCAATGCCGACGGCGTAGTGGTGGCCGACGAAGTGCTGGCCAAGCACGATGAAAAATACATGCCGCCGGAAGTGACCAAGGCCTTGAAAGACAGCGGCCAGTCGGCGCCCGCACCCGTGAAGGAGGGTTGATCGATGACGGCTGGCATCTTTATCCCCGAATTGGGCCACCTGGCGATGATCCTGGCCCTGTGTTTTGCCCTGGTGCAGGCGGTAGTGCCCTTGCTGGGGGCCTGGCGCGGTGATCGCCTGTGGATGAGCCTGGCCCAGCCGGCAGCCTGGGGGCAGTTCGCGTTCATGGTGTTCGCCTTCGGCTGCCTGACCTATGCCTTCATGGTCGACGATTTCTCCGTAGCCTACGTTGCCAGCAATTCCAACAGCGCCTTGCCCTGGTACTACAAGTTCAGCGCGGTGTGGGGCGCCCACGAAGGGTCGCTGTTGCTCTGGGCGTTGATCCTCGGTGGCTGGACCTTCGCGGTTTCGGTGTTCTCCCGGCAACTGCCCCAGGTGATGCTGGCCCGGGTGCTGGGGGTGATGGGCCTGATCAGCACCGGTTTCCTGCTGTTTCTGATTGTCACGTCCAACCCGTTCGAACGCATCCTGCCCCAGGTGCCGGTGGACGGTCGTGACCTCAACCCGTTGCTGCAAGACATCGGCCTGATCGTCCACCCACCGATGCTTTACATGGGCTATGTGGGTTTCTCCGTGGCGTTCTCCTTCGCGATCGCGGCGTTGCTCGGTGGACGTCTGGATGCCGCGTGGGCGCGCTGGTCCCGCCCTTGGACCATCGTCGCCTGGGCGTTCCTCGGCATCGGCATCACCCTCGGCTCGTGGTGGGCCTACTACGAACTCGGCTGGGGCGGCTGGTGGTTCTGGGATCCGGTGGAAAATGCCTCGTTCATGCCTTGGCTGGTGGGCACTGCATTGATCCATTCCCTGGCGGTCACGGAAAAGCGTGGCGTGTTCAAGAGTTGGACCGTGCTGTTGGCCATCGCCGCGTTCTCCCTGAGTCTGCTCGGGACCTTCCTGGTGCGTTCCGGGGTGCTGACGTCGGTGCATGCCTTCGCCTCGGACCCCGAGCGCGGCGTGTTCATCCTGATGTTCCTGCTGTTCGTGGTCGGCGGTTCGCTGACCTTGTTCGCCCTGCGTGCGCCGGTGGTGAAAAGCCAGGTCGGCTTCAACCTCTGGTCCCGGGAAACCTTGCTGCTGGGCAACAACCTGGTGCTGGTGGTGGCCGCGTCGATGATCCTGCTGGGGACGTTGTATCCCCTGGTGCTCGACGCCTTGTCCGGGGCCAAGCTGTCGGTCGGCCCGCCGTACTTTAACGCGCTGTTCATCCCGCTGATGGCGATCCTGATGGTGGTGATGGCGGTGGGTGTACTGGTGCGCTGGAAAGACACGCCGCTGAAGTGGCTGATGGGCATGCTCACCCCGGTACTGCTGGGCACCGCCGCCCTGGCCGTGGTGGCCGGCGTGGCCTATGGCGATTTCAACTGGGCGGTGCTGGCGACGTTCGTGCTGGCGGCCTGGGTGTTGCTGGCGGGCGTGCGGGACATCTTCGACAAGACCCGCCACAAAGGCCTGATCAAGGGCCTGCCGACCCTGACCCGCAGCTATTGGGGCATGCAGATTGCCCACTTGGGCATCGCCGTCTGCGCCCTGGGCGTGGTGCTGTCCAGCCAGAACAGTGCCGAGCGTGACCTGCGCCTGGCGCCGGGCGAGTCCATGGACCTGGCCGGTTATCACTTCGTATTCGAGGGCGCCAAGCACTTCGAAGGTCCCAACTTCACGTCCGACAAAGGCACCGTGCGGGTAATTCGCGACGGTCAGGAAGTCACGGTATTGCACCCGGAAAAACGCCTCTACACCGTGCAGAACTCGGTGATGACCGAAGCCGGGATCGACGCCGGTTTCACCCGCGATCTCTACGTGGCGCTGGGTGAGTCCCTGGGCGATGGCGCGTGGGCGGTGCGGGTTCACGTCAAGCCGTTCGTACGCTGGATCTGGTTCGGCGGCCTGCTCACCGGCCTGGGTGGTGCGCTGGCGGCGCTGGACCGGCGTTATCGAGTCAAAGTGAAAACCCGGGTGCGTGAAGCCCTGGGCGTGACGGGAGCCACTGCATGAAACGTTGGTTGATGCTGTTACCGCTGGCGCTGTTCCTGGTGATGGCGGTCTTTCTGTTTCGGGGCTTGTACCTGAACCCGGCCGAGTTGCCTTCAGCGATGATCGGCAAGCCGTTCCCTGAGTTTTCCCTGCCCTCGGTGCAGGGCGACAAGACCCTGACCCGCGCCGATCTGCTGGGCAAGCCGGCATTGGTGAACGTCTGGGGCACCTGGTGCATTTCCTGCCGGGTCGAGCATCCGGTGCTGAACAAACTGGCGCAGAACGGCGTGGTGATCTACGGCGTCAACTACAAGGACGTCAATGTCGATGCCTTGAAGTGGCTTGCCGAGTTCCACAATCCCTATCAGCTGGACATCCGCGACGAAGAGGGCTCCCTGGGGCTGAACCTGGGTGTCTACGGCGCGCCTGAGACGTTCTTCATCGATGCCAAGGGCATCATTCGCGACAAATTCGTCGGGGTGATCGACGAACAGGTCTGGCGCGAGAAACTCGCGGCCAAGTATCAGGCGCTGGTGGATGAGGCCAAGCCATGAGGCGCTGGTTAGCCGCCGCTGTCCTCGGCTTGAGCCTTGCCGGTGTGGCCCACGCCGCCATCGACACCTATGAATTCGCCAACGATGGCGAGCGCGAACGATTTCGCGAGCTGACCAAGGAGCTGCGCTGCCCCAAGTGCCAGAACCAGGACATCGCCGATTCCAATGCGCCGATTGCCGCCGACCTGCGCAAGGAAATCTTCCGCATGCTCGGCGAGGGCAAGGACAACCAGCAGATCATTGATTTCATGGTGGATCGCTACGGTGAGTTCGTGCGCTACAACCCCGCCCTGTCATCCAAGACCGCGTTGCTGTGGTTCGGCCCCGCCGGGCTGTTGCTCGGTGGCTTCGTGGTCATCGCGCTGATCGTGCGTCGGCGTCGGGTGCAGCGCACCGCGGCACCGGACACGCTTTCTGTCGAAGAGCGCCAGCGCCTCGACCAACTGTTGGATAAAACCAAGCATGATTGATTTCTGGCTCGCCGCAGGACTGCTTCTTCTGGTTGCCTTGAGTTTTCTGTTGATCCCGGTATTGCGTGGCCGTCGTGCCCAGCGGGAAGAGGATCGCACCGCTCTCAACGTGGCGCTGTATCAGGAACGCATTGCCGAGTTGCAGGCCGAGCGGGAAGAGGGCGTGCTCAACGCCGCGCAACTGGACACCGGTCGCGCCGAAGCAGCCCGTGAACTGCTGGCCGACACCGAAGGCGCGGAGGCGCCGCGTGAATCCCGGCTGGGCAAGCCGTTGCCGTTGCTTGCCGCGGTGTTGGTGCCGGTGTTGGGGATGGCGCTGTACCTGCATTTCGGTGCCAGCGACAAAGTGGAACTGACCCGTGAGTTCGCCCAGGCGCCGCAGTCGATGGAAGATATGACCCGGCGCCTGGAGCGTGCGGTGGCGGCGCAGCCTGACTCTGCCGAAGGCTTGTACTTCCTGGGCCGTACCTACATGGCTCAGGACCGGCCCGCCGATGCGGCGAAGATGTTCGAGCGCACCGTGGCGGTGGCCGGGCGCCAACCCGAGCTGCTGGGCCAATGGGCCCAGGCGCAGTATTTCGCCGATGGTAAGAAATGGTCGGACAAGGTCCAGGCCCTGACCGACGAAGCGTTGAAGCTCGATCCCAAGGAAGTCACCAGCCTCGGTCTGCTGGGCATTGCTGCATTCGAAGGCGAGCGCTATCAGGAGGCAATCGATTACTGGGGCCGTCTGTTGGCGCAACTGCCGGAAGGCGACAAGTCCCGCGAGGCGTTGCAGGGCGGTATCACTCGCGCCACCGAAAAGCTTGAGGCCAGCGGCGGCAAGGTTGCCCAGGCGCCGGCGGCTAAGGTCGCGGCGTTGCTCAAGGTCCGTGTCGACCTGGCGCCGGCACTCAAGGCCAAGGTCCAGCCGGGCGACAGTGTGTTCGTTTTCGCCCGCGCCGCTTCCGGCCCGCCGGCGCCGCTGGCGGCCAAACGCCTGACGGTGGCCGATCTGCCGGTGACGGTCGAGTTGGGCGACGCGGACGCAATGATGCCGCAACTGAAACTGTCGAACTTCCCCGAAGTCCAACTGGTGGCGCGCATCTCCCGGGCCGGTCAACCGACCGCCGGCGAGTGGATCGGCCGCAGCCAGCCCCTGGCGAGCAGTACCACCGCGCCGCAACAACTGACCATCGACAGCCCGGATCAATAACAGGAAAACGCACCATGACCGCCATCGCTCGTATCACCCTGCTCACGCTCGTCCTGGGCCTGAGCGCTTGTGCGGTCCAGCGTCCGCCAGAGCATTCGGCGCCGCTGCCATCGATCCCGCCCTCGACCCCGACCACCAAGCCGGGCCCGTCCACGCCGCCGGGCAAGCCCGTGACCCCGAACAAACCGGCCAAGCCGCTGCCGCGCACCTCCGCCAGCTTCGCTCCACCGCCGGGCGGCAATAGCCATTGGGACGCCAAGCTCGGGGTCTATGTGCTGGACAACCAGACCAACACCTTCTATCGCCAGCGCACCTATTACCGCTGGAACAACGGCTGGAGCCGTTCAGTGAGCCCGAACGGGCCGTGGGAAGACACCACCATCGAAGGCGTACCGGCGGGGTTGGGGCGTCAGTTTCACTAAATACGCTATACCCTGTGACAAGGGAATTTCTGCGATGAAGGTGCTTTTTGTGGCGAGGGGATTTATCCCCGCTGGGGTGCGTAGCGCCCCTCAAAAATACCCTCAGTGAATACCTGTCCCACCATGAGTCGGGCTTCTGGGGCTGCTTCGCAGCCCAGCGGGGATAAATCCCCTCGCCACAATGAGTTCGCCGTACTTATCCAGCGAGCTCAGGGGCTTTTGTGTTTCCGAAGTATTCATTGAACAAAATTTTCACAAATTCTTGCGGACAATCCCCCGCGCTTTAGTTGCAGCCGGTTATTTAATGGCAATGCCATGGCCGTTCGTGCAACATTTGCGCTTTCGCGCAAGCCCCGGGGCCTGGCATGGGTCGATAGAGGGCGCGCCGCTGTTTCTATTTTTGTCACTCAAACTCCAATAGGTCCTAAAACGACATGGCAATCCCGGACGCCCTGAGTCAGCAGCGCACTACGCATCGCCTGCTGCAACCGACCGTCAAATCGCACCTGGCCTACACGTTGCTTTGTGCTTTGGTGATGATGGTCATGTTCAGCCTGCTGCGCCTGGCGCTGTTGGTCTACAACCGCGAGATGATCCTCGATACCCCGGTCTCGACCTTTGTCGAAGCATTCGCCAATGGCCTGCGTTTCGACCTGCGCCTGGTGGTCTACCTCAGCATCCCGCTGCTGCTGGCATTGTTCAGCGCACGGGCCATGGCGGCACGCGGGTTCTTTCGTTTCTGGCTGACCGTCACCTCCAGCATCGCGCTGTTCCTCGGCTTGATGGAGATGGACTTCTACCGGGAGTTCCACCAGCGCCTCAATGGCCTGGTCTTCCAATATGTGAAGGAAGACCCGAAAACCGTGATGAGCATGCTCTGGTACGGTTTCCCGGTGGTGCGCTACCTGCTGGCCTGGGCCGGCGGCACCCTGATCCTGAGCCTGGCGTTCAAGGGCGCCGACCGTGCAACTCGTCCACGCGGTCCGTTCAGTGGCGGCAGCATCGGCACCCGTCAGGTCGCCCCGTGGTATGGCCGCGTCGCGGTATTCATCGTCTGCCTGCTGGTGGCCGTGGTGGCTGCCCGTGGCACCCTGCGTCAGGGGCCGCCTCTGCGTTGGGGTGATGTCTACACCACCGACTCGAACTTCGCCAACCAGTTGGGCCTCAACGGCACGCTGTCGCTGGTGGCGGCGGCCAAGAGTCGGATGTCCGAGGACCGCGACAATATCTGGAAGGCGACCCTTGAGCAGCCCCTGGCCCAGCAGACCGTGCGCGACATGCTGGTGATGTCCGACGACAAGCTTGTCGACACCGGGACTGCCGCAGTACGCCGCGACTACACGCCGCCTGCCGACAAGACACTGCCGATCAAGAACGTGGTGGTGATCCTCATGGAAAGCATGGCCGGGCACTCGGTCGGCGCGTTGGGCGCACCGGGCAACATCACGCCGTACCTGGACAAGCTGTCCAAGGAAGGCCTGTTGTTTGACCGTTTCTTCTCCAACGGTACCCACACCCACCAGGGCATGTTCGCCACTATGGCGTGCTTCCCCAACCTGCCGGGTTTCGAATACCTGATGCAGACGCCGGAAGGCAGTCACAAGCTGTCCGGCCTGCCGCAACTGCTCAGTGCCCGCGACTACGATGACGTGTATGTCTACAACGGCGATTTTGCCTGGGACAACCAGTCAGGCTTCTTCAGCAGCCAAGGCATGACCAACTTCATCGGGCGTAACGACTTCGTGAACCCGGTGTTCTCCGACCCGACCTGGGGTGTGTCCGACCAGGACATGTTCGACCGTGGCCTGATCGAGCTCAAGGCGCGGGAAAACGGCAAGCCGTTCTATGCCTTGCTGCAGACCCTGTCCAACCACACGCCTTATGCACTGCCGACGCCATTGCCGGTGGAGCGGGTCACCGATCGTGGCAACCTGAACGAACACCTGACCGCCATGCGTTACGCCGATTGGGCGCTGGGCCAGTTCTTCGAGAAGGCGCGCAAGGAGCCTTATTTCAAGGAAACCTTGTTCGTGGTGGTCGGCGACCATGGTTTCGGCAACGAACGGCAGATTACCGGCATGGACCTGGGCCGCTTCAACGTACCTATGCTGCTGATTGGCCCGGGCGTGCAGGAAAAATTCGGCCAGCGCAACCATACCGTCGGCACCCAGGTCGATATCGTACCGACCATCATGGGCCGGATCGGCGGGCAAGTGCGCCACCAATGCTGGGGACGTGACCTGCTGAACCTGCCGCAAGGTGACACCGGTTTCGGTGTGATCAAGCCGTCGGGCAGTGACCAGACCACGGCCATCCTGCGCGATGACCGCGTCCTGGTCCTGCAGAAGGAAAAGGACATGCCGCCCAAGATGTATCGCTATGAACTGGGCGCCAATCCCCATGCCGAAGTCATCCCGGATGCACCGGACACCGCGCAGATGAAACTTCAGCTTGAGTCGTTCCTGCAAACCGCCACCAAGAGCCTGCTGGACAACACCGCCGGTGTTGTTGACGGCAAGCCGGACTGATCGTTGGCGAGCATAAAAAAGAGGCCTTTATAGGCCTCTTTTTTTTTGCTTAGTGGTTTATATCTTGCCCAGTAATAGCAGGACCAACAGCACCACCAACACTACACCGATGATACCGGACGGGCCGTAACCCCAACTTCTGGAGTGCGGGAAGACCGGCAGGCCACCGATCAGCAGGAGGATCAGGATAATGATAAGAATTGTGCCCATGGTAGATTTCCTTATTGGTCAGTTCTGGGTTGATACAACTTTTAACTGCCAGCGCGCATACATTGAATCCGGGCGGCTTAATAATTCCGACCGTAACGTCCTGTAAAAAATTCAAAGTTTTTTGTTGGTCTAGGAAGTGCAAGTGCCCAGCGATACCTTGTGGCGAGGGAGCTTGCTCCCGCTCGAGTGCGCAGCGCTCGCAAGCTTTTTTGCGGTCGCTGCGCAACCGAGCGGGAGCAAGCTACCTCGCCACGGAGAACCCGCCCCCAGGTATCAAAAGGTGTCGCGGTTTGCCCCCGCCATTCAGCAATCTGATGGAGCGTGGGTCGGGCGGGCGCCTTCGCTACACTCGGCCTATCTCTCCCGGAACAACAAGGCTGTCTGCTATGCAAAATCGCATGATGATCACTGGTGCCGGCTCTGGCCTGGGTCGCGAAATCGCGCTGCGCTGGGCCCGCGAAGGCTGGCGTCTGGCCTTGTCGGATGTCGGCGAGCCGGGGCTGGTGGAAACCCTCAGGCTGGTGCGAGAGGCCGGTGGCGAGGGCTTCATCCAGCGTTGCGACGTGCGCGACTATAGCCAGTTGACCGCGTTTGCCCAGGCCTGCGAAGAGAAACTCGGCGGTATCGACATCATCGTCAACAATGCCGGCGTGGCTTCGGGCGGGTTCTTCAGTGAGCTTTCCCTGGAAGACTGGGACTGGCAGATCGCGATCAACCTGATGGGGGTGGTCAAAGGCTGCAAGGCGTTCCTGCCTTTGCTGGAAAAAAGCCGTGGCAAAATCATCAACATCGCCTCCATGGCGGCCCTGATGCAAGGTCCGGCCATGAGCAACTACAACGTCGCCAAGGCTGGCGTGGTGGCGTTGTCCGAAAGCCTGCTGGTCGAGCTGGCGCAGCAGGAAATCGGCGTGCATGTGGTCTGTCCATCATTCTTCCAGACCAATCTGCTGGATTCCTTCCGTGGCCCGACCCCGGCGATGAAAGCCCAGGTCGGCAAATTGCTGGAGAGCTCGCCGATCACCGCCGCCGATATCGCCGACTACATCTATCAACAGGTCGGCGAAGGCCAATTCATGATCCTGCCCCACGAACAGGGCCGCATGGCCTGGGCCATGAAGCAGAAGAACCCGCAGTTGTTGTACGACGAAATGACCATCATGGCCGACAAGATGCGCGCCAAGGCCCGGCAGAATCCGGCCTGACCCCGAAAGTTGACCTGCGTGACCCGCGCCCTCAGGATGGCGCCTTTCGGCCCTCCTGACGGACACGCGGATGCTCAATTACGTATGGTTTTTCCTCGCGGCGCTGTTTGAAATCGCCGGCTGCTATGCCTTCTGGATGTGGTTGCGCCAGGGCAAGAGTGCCTGGTGGATCCTGCCGGCACTGCTCAGCCTGACGCTTTTCGCCCTGTTGCTGACCCGTATTGAAGCCACCTATGCCGGCCGTGCCTACGCCGCCTACGGGGGCATCTATATCGTCGCTTCGATCGGTTGGCTGGCGGTGGTCGAACGGGTGCGGCCACTGGGTTCGGACTGGATCGGCGTGGCGCTGTGTGTGTTGGGCGCCAGCGTGATCCTGTTCGGCCCGCGCTTCTCGGCCTCATGAAAAGGCTTGGGTTGAGCGGGTTTTGCAGGACGTTTCCGTCAGTCACCAGAGCTTTGCTTGTAGGGCCTTACTGAATTCACGCGGCTATCTTGAGAACCCTGGGCAGGCCGGGCATGGTCAAGGTCCAGACATTCTTAAGGACAAGAACCATGCTCGTACTCAGCCGCGCTGTGGGTGAACTGATTTCCATCGGCGATGACATTTCCGTCCGCGTTTTGTCGATCACCGGTGGCACCGTGCGTTTTGGCGTGGAAGCGCCACGGCACGTCGATGTTCATCGCTCCGAAATCTATGAAAAGATCCAACGAAAAAAGGCTCACGTTGCTCGTAAGGCGGCGTGCTCAGTCGAATAGATGCTTGGGCACGTCGTGCTTGAGCATCAGCTGGCACTGTTCGCTTTCAGGGTCGAAAACGATCAGTGCCTGGCCTTTGGTCAAGGCCTGCCTGACTCGCAATACACGGGTTTCCAAAGGCGTTTCGTCGCCATTGTCGGTGCCGTCGCGGGTCACGAAATCCTCGATCAGGCGGGTGAGCGTGTCGACTTCGAGTTGGTCGTGGGGAATCAGCATGGGGCATCTCGGCTTGGGCAATGTCGCGATGCTACGGCGATTGGGGGTTGGCGGCTAGTCTGTTTGGCCGCGCAGATTTTTGTGGGAGCGGGCTTGCTCGCGAAGGCGATAGATCAGTCAACATCCATTTTGAATGTCAGTCCGCCTTCGCGAGCAAGCCCGCTCCCACAAGGGGATTGGTGCTGATTCAGCTCTCCGACCGCTGCCCCACCAGACTGTCCACCGACGGCACGCGGGTGTCGCTTTCCATCTGCGCGTCGTGCTCGATCTGGTGACTGAAGCGGTCCAGGGAGCCTTGGGCCGGTTGTGCGTCGCTGGCGAACACCGGCGGGCTGAGGATGTAGGCGCCGAGCAGGCGGCTGAGGGCGGCCAGGCTGTCGATGTGGGTGCGTTCGTAGCCGTGGGTCGCGTCGCAGCCGAAGGCGAGCAGGGCGGTGCGGATGTCGTGGCCGGCGGTGATGGCCGAGTGGGCGTCGCTGAAGTAGTAGCGGAACAGGTCGCGGCGCGCCGGCAGTTCATTTTCCTTGGCCAGTTTCAGCAGGTGCCGGGACAGGTGATAGTCGTAGGGACCGCCGGAATCCTGCATTGCCACGCTGACTGCATGCTCGCTGGAGTGCTGGCCGGGTGCGACCGGTGCGATGTCGATGCCGACGAACTCACTGACGTCCCAGGGCAGGGCGGCGGCCGCGCCGCTGCCGGTTTCCTCGGTGATGGTGAACAGCGGGTGACAATCGATCAGCAGCTCTTCACCACTTTCGACAATCGCTTTGAGTGCCGCCAGCAGCGCCGCGACCCCGGCCTTGTCGTCCAGGTGCCGGGCGCTGATGTGGCCGCTCTCGGTGAACTCCGGCAACGGATCGAAGGCCACGTAGTCGCCGATGCCCACGCCCAGGGTCTCGCAATCGGCACGGGTGGCGCAGTAGGCGTCCAGGCGCAGCTCGATGTGGTCCCAACTGATGGGCATCTCATCCACTGCGGTATTGAACGCGTGCCCGGACGCCATCAGCGGCAGCACACTGCCACGGATCACCCCGGTTTCGGTGAACAGGCTGACCCGGCTGCCCTCGGCAAACCGGCTGGACCAGCAGCCTACCGGCGCCAGGGTCAGGCGGCCGTTGTCCTTGATGGCGCGTACCGAAGCGCCGATGGTATCCAAGTGGGCCGACACGGCCCGGTCGGGGCTGTTCTTGCGTCCCTTGAGGGTGGCGCGAATTGTGCCGCGCCGAGTCATTTCAAAGGGAATACCTAACTCTTCCAGCCGCTCGGCCACGTAGCGGACGATGGTGTCGGTGAAGCCGGTAGGGCTGGGAATGGCGAGCATTTCCAGCAGCACTTTTTGCAGGTATTCGAGATCCGGTTCGGGAATTTTGCTGATCATGGAAACTCCTGATCGGTTGGTTTCGATGAGTTGCCGGCTGCCTGAAGTGGGCGGCGTTCTTCAGACTGCCTTCGCGAGCAGGCTCGCTCCCACAAGGGATCTCTGACGCTCACCGATCTTGTGTTCGCCATGAAACAACTGTGGGAGCGAGCTTGCTCGCGATGAGGCCCGCTCAGGCATTACACCTCTACGGGGCCACCGCCTTGCTATGGGGAAACAACAAATCCACAAAGCTTTCAGCAGTGGGTTGTGGTTCGTGATTGGCCAGGCCGGCGCGTTCATTGGCTTCGATGAACACGTACTCGGGTTGATCGGCCGCAGGCACCAGCAGATCGAGCCCGACCATCGGGATATCCAGTGCCCGGGCAGCGCGCACTGCCGCATCGGCCAGGGTCGGGTGCAGGATCCCGGTGACATCCTCCAGCACACCGCCGGTATGCAGGTTGGCCGTACGCCGGACGAACAGGTGCTCGCCGGCCGGCAAGACGCTGTCGTAGGTGTATCCCGCCGCGCTCAGGGTGCGTTCGGTCTCGGCATCCATCGGGATCTTGCTTTCGCCGCCGGTAGCAGCCTGACGGCGACGGCTCTGGGCTTCAATCAACTGCCCGACGGTGTGCTGACCGTCGCCGATCACTTCTGCCGGACGCCGGATCGCTGCCGCCACCACTTCAAAGCCAATCACCAGGATGCGCAGGTCCAGCCCTTCGTGGAAACTCTCCAACAGCACCCGGCTGTCGAACCGCCGAGCGGTCTCGATGGCGCTCTGCACCTCCTCGATAGTGCGCAGGTCCACGGCCACGCCCTGGCCCTGTTCACCGTCCAGCGGTTTGACCACTACCCGTTCGTGCTCATCGAGAAACGCCAGGTTGTCATCGGCATTGCCCGCCAGTTGCTGGGTCGGCAGCTTCAGCCCGGCATTCTTCAGCACCTTATGGGTCAGGCTTTTGTCCTGGCACAGGGTCATGCTGATGGCGCTGGTCAGGTCACTCAGGGATTCCCGGCAACGCACCCGGCGACTGCCATGAACCAGGGTGAACAGGCCCGCCTCGGCGTCGTCCACCTGCACCTCGATGCCACGCCGGTGCGCTTCCTCGACGATGATTCGCGCGTAGGGGTTGAACTGCGCCTCGGGCCCTGGGCCGAGGAACAACGGCTGGTTGATGCCGTTCTTGCGTTTGATGGCGAAGGTCGAGAGGTTGCGGAATCCGAGCTTGGCGTAAAGATTCTTCGCCTGTCGGTTGTCGTGCAGCACCGATAGGTCCAGGTAGCTCAAACCTCGACTCATGAAATGCTCAATCAAATGCCGCACCAGCACTTCACCGACACCGGGCCGCGAGCACTGCGGATCGACGGCCAGGCACCACAGGCTGCTGCCGTTTTCCGGGTCGTTGAAGGCCTTGCGGTGATTGAGGCCCATCACGCTGCCGATCACCGCGCCGGTGTCTTCGTCTTCGGCCAGCCAGTAGACCGGGCCGCCCTCATGCCGTGGGGTCAGTCGTTGCGGATCGATAGGCAACATGCCACGGGCCTGGTACAGCTGGTTGATCGCCTGCCAGTCGACTTCGTTCTGGGCCCGGCGAATCCGGAACCCACGGAACACTCGCGTGGCCTGGCGATAGTCGCTGAACCACAGGCGCAGGGTGTCGGAAGGGTCGAGGAACAGATGCATCGGCTCCAACCCCAGCACTTGCTGGGGCGCGGCCACGTAAAGGGCGATGTCGCGCTCGCCGGGTTGTTCGTTGAGCAACTCCCCGGCCAGGGTCGCCGGGTCCGGGAAGGTGTGGCCGACCAGCAGTCGGCCCCAGCCGCAGTGCACCACGATCGGATCAGTGCCCAGTGCGCTGCCATCTTCGGCCAGGCGCGCCTGGAGACGCTCATAAGACGGCGCCTGGCCGCGCAGCAGACGTTGGTTGTGAACGGTTGGGTGAGGTTTCATCAATCAGATTCCTTGCTCGCTGAGCCACAGGTTCAGCGCCGCCAGTTGCCACAGCCGTGAGCCGCGCAACGGGGTGAGTTGGCCGTTGGGGTCCGACAGCAGGCGGTCGAGCATGGCCGGGTTGAACAGGCCACGATCCTGGCTCGGATCCAGCAGCAGTTCGCGGACCCAGGCCAGCGTGTCGCCTTCCAGGTGCTTGAGACCGGGCACCGGGAAATAGCCTTTCTTGCGGTCGATCACCTCGCTGGGGATCACCCGTCGAGCGGCTTCCTTGAGCACTTGCTTGCCGCCGTCGGGCAGCTTGAACTTCGCCGGGACCCGCGCCGAAAGTTCCACCAGCCGGTAGTCCAGGAAGGGCGTACGCGCTTCCAGGCCCCAGGCCATGGTCATGTTGTCGACCCGCTTGACCGGGTCGTCCACCAGCATCACGGTGCTGTCCAGGCGCAGGGCCTTGTCCACCGCTGCGTCGGCCCCCGGTCGGGCGAAATGTTCTTTGACGAAGTCGCCGGCGGCGTCATGGTCGATCAGCCACTGGGGCTGCACGGTGGCGGCGTATTCTTCGTAGCTGCGGTCGAAGAACGCCGCACGATAGGCCGCGTACGGGTCGCTGGCGCCATCGACCTGCGGGTACCAGTGGTAACCGGCGAACAGCTCGTCGGCACCCTGGCCGCTTTGCACCACTTTGCAGTGCCTGGCCACTTCCCGCGACAGCAGGTAGAAGGCGATGCAGTCGTGGCTGACCATCGGTTCGCTCATGGCGCGGAACGCCGCCGGCAGTTGTTCGATGATCTCTTTTTCGTCGATGCGCAACTGATGGTGACGGGTGCCGTAATGCTTGGCGATCAAGTCCGAATACTGGAACTCGTCGCCACGCTCACCGCCGGCATCCTGGAAACCGATGGAAAACGTCGACAGGTCCTCGACACCGACTTCGCGCAGCAATCCCACGAGCATGCTCGAATCCACGCCACCGGACAGCAGCACGCCGACATCCACGGCGGCGCGCTGGCGAATGGCGACGGCTTCGCGAGTGCTGTCCAGCACGCGGTCGATCCAGTCTTCCAGGTTCAGGTTCTGTTCATCGGCGCGGGGGCCGTAGGGCAGGGTCCACCAGGTTTTCTGCTCGGTGCTGCCGTCGGCTTCGATGCGCATCCAGGTCGCCGGCGGGAGTTTTTCAATGCCGGCCAGCAACGTGCGCGGCGCCGGGACCACCGCATGGAAATTGAGGTAATGATTGAGCGCGACCGGGTCGAGCATCGGGCTGATATCACCGCCCTTGAGCAGTGCCGGCAATGCCGAGGCAAAGCGCAGGCGCTGGCCGGTGCGCGACAGGTACAGCGGCTTGACGCCGAGGCGGTCACGGGCGATGAACAGCCGCTTGGCGTCGCGCTCCCAGATGGCGAAGGCGAACATGCCATTGAGTTTGGGCAGCAGCGTCTCGCCCCAGGCGTGGTAACCCTTGAGCAGTACTTCGGTGTCACCACCGGAATAGAAGGTGTAGCCCAGGCCTTCGAGTTCGGCCCGCAGTTCCGGGTAGTTGTAGATCGCGCCGTTGAAGGCCAGGGACAGGCCCAGTTGATTGTCGACCATTGGCTGCGCCGAGCCGTCGGACAAGTCCATGATCTTGAGGCGACGATGACCGAGGGCAATCGGCCCCTGGCTATGAAAACCCCAGGCGTCAGGGCCGCGAGGGGCCAGGTGATGGGTGATTCGCTCTACGGCCGCAAGGTCCGCAGGTTGTTGATCGAAACGTAACTCTCCAGCTAATCCGCACATAAGTCCTTACCGGTTTTTCCGTTGGGGAGGGGTCAGACACCCGCGCCGAAATGGCGGGTACCCTGAAACTGACCGAGGGGATTGCTGCGAGTTTTATATCGATGCGTTATAAGCCGACGGGTGGGGGTGTTTGCTCCGTAGCGCAAACTGAAAGAGCAGCAGACCCCTTGTGGGAGCGAGCCTGCTCGCGATAGCGGTGGGTCAGCTTGCATCTTGGTTGGCTGATCGACCGCTATCGCGAGCAGGCTCGCTCCCACACTGGAATCTTATCGCCCACCTATCTTGTGCCCTACCGAGATCCCATGTGGGAGCGGGCTTGCTCGCGAATGCGGTGGGTCAGGCACTGATGTATTGGCTGACAGTATGCATTCGCGAGCAAGCCCGCTCCCACAGGGTGTTGTTGCGTGCCGGCAATCGGGGTCAGGCCTTGCCCCGAATCAACGCCCGCAACGCAAACCGGTTCGGGTGGCAGGCCTCGGCCACGCTGCGGGGCAGGGGCAGGGGCTCGTTGTCGAGCCAGGCGGCGATCAGTTCGCCTGATAGCGGCGCGGTGATCAGGCCGCGGGAGCCGTGACCGCTGTTGATGTACAGGCCATCGAGCCATGGGCAGGGCTGGTCCGGAACCTGACGGGCGTCTTTGCCCAAGGCCGAATACGCTTCGGTGAAGGCTTGTCGATCAGCCAGGGGCCCGACAATCGGCAGGTAGTCCGGGCTGGTGCAGCGAAACGCCGCCCGACCTTCCAGGCATTCCGGGTCCAGCGCGTCGGCGTCCAGGCGCTCCACCAGGTCGAGGGAGATTTCTTCCAGCATCTGCAGGTTGCCGGCGTGTTCGGCGGCGGTGGGCGTCAGGTCGTCACTGTGGAAATCGAAACTGGCGCCCAGGGTGTGCTCGCCCAGGCGCGGCGGCGCCACGTAGCCTTCGGCGCAGACCACCGTCTTCAAGTCCTGGCTGCGAGCGGTTTGCGGCAGGCGGGTAATTTGCCCGCGAATGCGCTTGAGCGGCAGCTCGGCGGCCGGCTCGAAACGCTTGATCTCGGCGGCGCTGGCAAGGATCACCACAGGCGCGCTGGCGAGGCAGAGTTCACCGTCCCAAGCCTGCCACTGGCCATCCACGCGGCGCAGCGCCAGGGCTTCATGGTGGGGACGCACTTCAATCCCCGGGCCCGAGGCTTGCCAGGCACACAACGCCGGCGGATGGACCCAACCGCCTTCGGGATAAAACAGTCCACCACAAGCCAAGCCGATCCCGGACTGAGCCTCGGCCTCAGGCTGATCGAGGATGTGCAGCAAATCGGCCGGGAATGCCTCGGCAAGTTGCGCCTGACGCTCGGCCTCCTTGTGACTGAAGGCCAGTTGCAAGACGCCACAGCCGTCCCAATCGATGCCGCGTTGCAAATGCTCCAGCAAGCGTCGGGTGTAGCCGAAGCCGCTGAGGATCATTTGCGACAACGCGGTGCCGTGGGCGGACAGTTTGAGGTACAGCACGCCCTGGGGATTGCCGGAGGCTTCCTGCGCCAATGCGCCATGGCGCTCCAGCAGCGTAACCTGCCAACCCCGGGCCGCGAGGCTCGCGGCGCTGGCGCAACCGGCCAGTCCACCGCCAATCACCAATGCCCGACGCTCGCCGCTCAGCGGGGCGGGGCGCGCATACCAGGGCTTGGCCGGGACTGGTGCCGGCGTCTGCTCCGGCCAGCCGAGAAACACCCCGCGCAGGATCTCCCATTTATGGCCGATGCCCGGCGTGCGCTTCATCTTGAAGCCCGCCGCGTTCAACAGCCGCCGCACCCAGCCGGTACTGGTGAAGGTGCTGAGGGTCGCGCCGGGGGCCGCCAGCCGGGCCAGTTCAGCGAACAACTCGGCGGTCCACATCTCCGGGTTCCTGGCCGGGGCGAAACCATCGAGGAACCACGCGTCGATCTGGCCGTCCAGTTGCGGCAATTGTTCCAGGGCATCGCCGATCAACAAGGTCAGCGTTACCCGGCCATTGGCCAATGTCAGACGCTGGAAACCCGGGTGGATTGCCACGTACTGCGCCAGCAACGAGTCGGCTTGCGCCTTGAGTTCCGGCCACAACGCCAGCGCCCGCTGCAGGTCTTGCGGGCTCAGGGGAAATTTCTCGACGCTGACAAAATGCAGCCGCGCGCCGATCGGTGCGCACTGCTCGAACAGTTGCCAGGCGCAGAGGAAATTCAAGCCGGTGCCGAACCCGGTTTCGCCGATCACCAACCGTCCATGCTCCGGCAGCGCCGCAAAGCGCTCGGCCAGATTGTTCTGCTCAAGGAACACGTAGCGGGTTTCCTCCAGCCCCGACTGGTCGGAAAAATACACATCGTCGAACACCCGCGAGCGCGGGCGACCGTGTTCGTCCCAGTCGAGTTGGGCGTGGTGCTGGATGGGTGGCATGGTGGGCTCGGTGCAAACGGGGAGGCCATTCTAGCCGATCGCTCTGCGCTTGCTTGATCCATCGCAACAGAGCGTGGATCCGGATGGAATCTGCTGCACGGCGCCGCGTCCAATCCGCTAGTCTTGCCCCATTCCTTGGAAGGAGCTGTCCATGTTCGAATCCGCTGAAATCGGTCACTTCATCGATAAAGACACGTTTGACGCCGAAGTGCCGGCCCTGCGTGAAGCACTGCTCGAAGCCCAGTTCGAATTGCAGCAGCAGGGACGGTTTCCGGTGATTGTGTTGATCAACGGCATCGAAGGCGCGGGCAAGGGTGAGACGGTGAAACTGCTCAACGAGTGGATGGACCCGCGGCTGATCGAGGTGCGCACTTTCGACCAGCAGACCGACGAGGAACTGGCGCGGCCACCGGCCTGGCGCTACTGGCGGATGCTCCCGGCGAAGGGGCGCATGGGGATTTTCTTCGGCAACTGGTACAGCCAGATGTTGCAGGGACGGGTCCATGGCGAGTTCAAGGACCCACGGCTCGACCAGGCGATCAATGCGGCGGAGCGCCTGGAGAAAATGCTCTGCGATGAAGGCGCGCTGATCATCAAGTTCTGGTTCCACCTGTCCAAGAAACAGATGAAGGCCCGGCTCAAGGGGCTCAAGGATGACCCGCTGCATAGCTGGCGCATCAGTCCGCTGGACTGGCAGCAGTCCGAGACCTACGACAAATTCGTCAAGTACGGTGAGCGGGTGCTGCGCCGCACCAGTCGCGATTACGCGCCGTGGCATGTGATCGAAGGCGTGGACAGCTGCTATCGCAGTCTCACGGTCGGGCGGATCCTGCTCGAAGGCTTGCGTCAGGCGTTGGACCGGGCCAAGGCCAAGCCGCAGAACAATAGCGTGGCGCCGCTGCCGGTGTTGGATGATCAGGTTACGCTGATCGACAGCCTGGACATGACTTTGCGCCTGGACAAAGAGGATTACGAAGAACAACTGATCACCGAGCAGGCGCGGTTCGCCGGCCTGCTGCGGGACAAACGCATGCGTCGCCATGCGCTGGTAGCGGTATTCGAAGGCAACGATGCGGCAGGCAAGGGCGGGGCGATCCGCCGGGTCGCAGCGGCCCTCGACCCACGCCAGTACAGCATCGTGCCGATTGCCGCGCCCACCGAGGAGGAACGCGCCCACCCGTATATGTGGCGGTTCTGGCGGCATATTCCGGCGCGGGGCAAGTTCACCGTGTTCGATCGTTCCTGGTATGGCCGGGTGCTGGTGGAGCGGGTCGAAGGGTTTTGCAGCCAGGCCGACTGGCTGCGGGCGTACGGCGAGATCAATGACTTCGAGGAGCAGATCGCCGATGCCGGCGTGGTGGTAGTCAAGTTCTGGCTGGCCATCGATAAGCAGACCCAGCTGGAGCGGTTCCAGGAGCGCGAGGAAATCCCGTTCAAGCGCTTCAAGATCACCGAAGACGACTGGCGCAACCGCGACAAGTGGGATGCGTATCGCGCGGCGGTATGCGACATGGTTGACCGTACCAGCACCGAGATCTCCCCGTGGACACTGGTGGAGGCCAACGACAAGCGCTGGGCCCGGGTCAAAGTGTTACGCACGCTCAACCAGGCGCTGGAAGCGGCTTTCGAGCGGGCCGAGAAACAGGCACGCAAGAACAAGCGCAAGCACTAGGGCGATGGGCACGCATACGCGGGGTGAATGATTGTCGCGGTCGGTTATGCAGTGGATCTATGCTCGATTCCACTTTACCGACCCCGACAATGAGGAACAGCCATGCGTGAAGTGGTAATCGTCGACAGCGTAAGAACCGGCTTGGCCAAGTCTTTTCGCGGCAAGTTCAACATCACCCGTCCGGACGACATGGCGGCCCATTGTGTCAACGCGTTGCTGGCGCGCAATGACATCAACCCGGCCAGCGTCGAAGACTGTATTGTCGGCGCCGGGTCCAACGAAGGGGCCCAGGGCTACAACATCGGTCGCAACGTCGCGGTGCTCTCGCAACTGGGCACCGGCACCGCCGGCATGACCCTCAACCGCTTCTGTTCCTCGGGCCTGCAAGCCATCGCCATCGCTGCCAACCAGATCGCCTCCGGGTGCAGTGACATCATCGTTGCCGGTGGCGTGGAATCCATCAGCCTGACCCTCAAAAGCGTCAACACCGACAACCTGATCAACCCGCTGCTCAAGGAGCAGGTGCCGGGGATTTATTTCCCCATGGGCCAGACCGCCGAAATCGTCGCCCGCCGTTATCAGGTCAGTCGCGAGGCGCAGGACCGCTACGCCTTGCAGAGCCAGCAACGCACCGCCAAGGCCCAGGCGGCCGGGTTGTTCGATGATGAAATCATCCCGATGTCGGTCAAGTACAAGGTCGAGGACAAGAACACCGGCGCCGTGCAGATACTCGATGGCGTGGTGGATCGCGACGACTGCAACCGTCCGGACACCACCTATGAAAGCCTCGCCGGCCTGAAACCGGTGTTTGCCGAAGACGGTTCGGTGACGGCGGGTAACTCGTCGCAATTGTCTGACGGGGCCTCGATGACGCTGGTGATGAGTCTGGAAAAAGCCCTGGCCCTGGGACTCAAGCCCAAGGCGTTTTTCCGTGGCTTCACCGTGGCCGGGTGCGCGCCGGACGAGATGGGCATCGGCCCGGTGTTCTCGGTGCCGAAGCTGCTCAAGGCCAAGGGCTTGCAGATTGCCGACATCGACCTGTGGGAGCTCAACGAGGCGTTTGCGTCCCAGTGCCTGTACAGCCGCGATCGGCTGGAGATCGATCCCGAGAAGTACAACGTCAACGGCGGTTCGATCTCCATCGGCCACCCGTTCGGCATGACCGGCTCGCGGCAGGTTGGGCATTTGGTCCGCGAACTGCAACGACGCAACCTGCGCTACGGCATCGTGACCATGTGCGTGGGCGGTGGGATGGGGGCGACAGGGTTGTTCGAGGCGGTCCGCTAACGGCGAGCTGATTGGTTTGCTGAGGCCAGGGATGGCCGGAGTGAGGTATTGCGGTTTGAGATGACTGTGGCGAGGGAGCTTGCTCCCGCTCGGCTGCGAAGCAGTCGTCTGTGCGACCAATGTGGCTCTGAACCTATAGGGGACCGCTTCGCGGTCCAGCGGGAGCAAGCTCCCTCGCCATAGGAGAGGGGGCTGCTGTTGAACCGTGTTAGCTGGCCATCTGAGTCGGCTGGAGCATCCGCTTGATATACGCCTCGATTTCGAGCAACGCCACCTCGCGGCTGGCGAACGGACCTTCCTGGGTGCCCTCGCGGGTACTGAAATAATATTCGCCATTGACCCGGCAAATCCGGTCACTGGGGAAGACCATCGCGGAGGCGGGGTCCTGGGCACGTTTGCCGAGCATGAGAGGGGCTCCAAAAAACGGTTGAGTCGGGTTTTTTGTGAAGTGTAGGCGCTGATTCGGATTGCTGCTTGCCCAGTCGATAGGCGGCAATGTGCCATCGCCGTTTCGAATATAATCGCCAACTGTGTCTGTGGTGCCTGCGGATCCATGCCTAGAATGGGCGCTCATGTCTTGAGCTTCGAGGGTTGCATGCACATTTCGTCCGGTCGCTGGGTCTACGGCCTGTTTCTCGCCCTGTTGACCGCTCTGTTGTGGGGCATCCTGCCGATCAAGCTCAAGCAAGTGCTGCAGGTGATGGATCCAGTGACCGTGACCTGGTTTCGCTTGCTGGTGTCCGGTGGCCTGCTGTTCGTTTATCTGGCAGCCACCCGGCGCCTGCCCAGTCGCCAGGTGCTGGGGCCCCGTGGTGGCTGGCTGGTGGTGATGGCGGTGCTCGGGCTGGTGGGTAATTACGTGTTGTACCTGATGGGCCTCAATTGCCTCAGCCTCGGCACGGCGCAACTGGTGGTGCAGATGGGCCCGATCATGTTGCTGGTTGCCAGCCTGTTTGTGTTCAAGGAGCGTTTCAGCATCGGGCAGGGCATTGGCCTGGCGGTGCTGCTGATCGGTTTCGCACTGTTTTTCAACCAGCGCCTCGGCGAGCTGCTGACGTCCCTGAGCGAGTACACCGCTGGGGTCCTGATGGTGTTGCTGGCTTCCACGGTCTGGACCTTCTATGCCCTGGGCCAGAAGCAATTGTTGACGGTATGGAATTCGTTGCAGGTGATGATGGTGATCTACCTGTTCTGTGCTCTGTTGCTCACCCCCTGGGTGCATCCACTGGAGGCTCTGCAACTGAGTCCGTTGCAAGGTTGGCTGTTGCTTGCTTGCTGCTTGAATACCCTGATTGCCTATGGCGCGTTTGCCGAGGCTTTGGCCCATTGGGAAGCTTCACGGGTCAGCGCGACCCTGGCGATCACGCCGCTGGTGACCTTCGCCGCGGTGGCGATAGCTGCCTGGTGGTGGCCCGACTACGTCCATGCCGAACAGATCAACCTGTTGGGGTATGGCGGGGCGGTGCTGGTGGTGCTGGGCTCGGCCCTGGTTGCGCTGGGTCCGTCGCTGATCGCCGGGCTCAGGGCCCGGCGGCAGCGGATGGTTGTAGAGCGATAGACCGCGTTATCGTTCTTCGCGAGCAAGCCCGCTCCCACATTCGATCTCATCGGACACAGGTTGTGTGTCCGACCCAAATCCATTGTGGGAGCGGGCTTGCTCGCGAAGACGGGTTATCGATCACCACAAATCTCAACCCTGGCTACCCGCCTCCAGCATATTCTCCGGTCTCACCCAGGCATCGAACTCTTCGTCGGTCAGGTACCCCAACTGCAACGCCGCCTCGCGCAGGGTCAGTCCTTCGCCGTAGGCTTTCTTGGCGATCTCGGCCGATTTGTCATAGCCGATATGCGGGTTCAGCGCGGTCACCAGCATCAACCCGCGCTCCAGGTGCGCGGCCATTTGCTCGGCATCCGGTTCGAGCCCGGCGATGCAGTGCTGCTGGAAGTTGCTGCAGCCATCGGCCAGCAGGCGGATCGATTGCAGCAGATTGTGGATGATCACCGGCTTGAACACGTTCAGCTGCAAATGGCCCTGGCTGGCGGCGAAGCCGATGGTCACGTCATTGCCCAGGACCTGACAGGCGAGCATCGACAAGGCTTCGCACTGGGTCGGGTTGACCTTGCCCGGCATGATCGAGCTGCCCGGCTCGTTGGCCGGCAGTTTCACCTCGGCGAATCCGGCCCGTGGACCCGAGCCCAGCAGGCGCAGGTCGTTGGCGATTTTCATCAGGGTCACGGCCAGGGTCTTCAGTGCGCCGGACAAGGCAGTCAGCGGTTCGTGGCCGGCCAGGGCGGCAAACTTGTTCGGCGCGGTGACGAACGGCAAGCCCGACAGCGCCGCCAGCTCGGCGGCAATCGCTTCGCCAAAACCGTGGGGTGAATTGAGCCCGGTACCTACTGCCGTGCCGCCCTGGGCCAGCTCGCAGACCGCCGGCAGCGCCGCGCGAATGGCTCGTTCGGCATAGTCGAGTTGGGCGATGAACGCCGACAGCTCCTGGCCGAAGGTGATCGGTGTGGCATCCATCATGTGGGTACGGCCGGTCTTGACCAGCTTCATGTGGCGCGCCGCCAGCTCCGCCAGCCCACCGGACAGTTCGGCGATGGCCGGCAACAGTTGCTGATAGACCGCCTGGACCGCCGCGATGTGCATGGCGGTCGGGAAGCAGTCATTGGAACTCTGGGAACGATTGACGTGATCGTTGGGGTGTACCGGGCTCTTGCCACCACGGGGGTTGCCCGCCAGCTCGTTGGCCCGTCCGGCGATGACCTCGTTGACGTTCATGTTGCTCTGGGTGCCACTACCGGTCTGCCAGACCACCAGCGGGAATTGGTCGTCATGCTGGCCATCGAGCACTTCGTCGGCGGCCTGCTCGATCAGGCGGGCGATGTCGGCGGGCAGGTCGCCATTGCGATCGTTGACGCGGGCGGCGGCTTTCTTGATCAGCGCCAGGGCATGCAGCACCGACAGCGGCATGCGTTCGTTGCCGATGGCAAAGTTGATCATCGAGCGCTGGGTCTGGGCGCCCCAGTAGGCCTGCTCCGGGACTTCAACCTGGCCAAGGCTGTCGGTTTCGATACGGCTCATCGGGTCAAACTCCTTAAGGGCTGAATGCGCAGTTTAGGCCCTGACGGGCAGCGCCGGTTCCTTCAATCATCCCCCAATTTAGGAGCGCCGGGTCGGGCCCGTCAATCGGACCCGGCAAGCGTAAGGGTTGAGGCGCGGCGTTTTTTAGGCGCAGAATGGTCGCCCTTGGGGTTTTACCTCGCCTGTAATGAAAGGAAACTCGATGACCCGTCTTCGTGCCATCTGTACCGCAGTTGCTCTGGTGTGTGCCAGCGGCCCTGTTTTCGCCGATACCGCCAGCCACAACGCCAGCGCCGAAGCGTTCCTGACTCTGGCGCATGCCGACAAACTGGGCACCCCGGTGTACATGCAAGTGCAGCAGATGTTTGCCCAGCGCTTTGAACAGACCAAGGCCCCCGAGTCGAAGAAAGCCACCCTGGAAACCTACCAGGCCAAGGCCAATGCCGCCCTGGACCAGGCCATCGGCTGGAACAAGCTCAAGCCGGACATGGTCAAGCTCTACACCAGCAACTTCAGTGAATCGGAACTCAAGGACCTGGTGGCGTTCTACCAGTCGCCATTGGGCAAGAAAGTCCTGGAAAAAATGCCGCAGTTGACCCAGCAATCCGCCCAACTGACCCAGGCCAAGCTTGAAAGCGCGGTTCCAGTGGTCAACAAGCTGCTGTCCGACATGACCGCCGAGCTCGAGCCAAAAGCCGCCGCGCCTGCCCCTGCCAAGAAAAAACCGTAAGCGGAGCCCGGTATGAGCATGCAACAACGCATCGAATCGACCCTCGGGCTATTGCAGCCCGAGCACCTGCAAGTGCTGGATGAAAGCCACATGCACAGCCGTGGGCTACAGACCCACTTCAAGGCCGTGGTGGTCAGCCGGCAGTTCGAGGGGCTCAACCGCGTCAAGCGCCACCAGAAGGTCTACGGCACGCTGGGCGAGCTGATGGGCGAGTTCCATGCGTTGGCGCTGCACACCTACACACCCGAAGAATGGGCCCAGGTTGACGCTGCGCCGGCTTCGCCGACCTGTGCTGGTGGTAGCAAACACTGATTCAGGCGCCGTGACGAGGGAGCTTGCTGTGCTAACGGCGCTCCCTGTGGTGAGGAGGCTTGTTATGGCGAGGGAGCTTGCTCCCGCTGGACCGCGAAGCGGTCCCCCTGGGGAAAACCTCAGGAATGCCAGACGACGGCTTCGCCGTCGAGCGGGAGCAAGCTCCCTCGCCACGACAAGCTCCCCCACGGGCGTGCTCCTAAAGCCACAATGTTTTTGTTAGAATCCGCAACGCGCCGCTTACCCGGCGCGTTTTTTTTGCATCCGGTTCACCCTTTGCGAGGGTAGCCACCTGGAGAAATACCCATGACACTACCCATTGTCGTGGCGGCACTGTATAAGTTCGTCACCCTTGAAGATTACGTCGAGCTGCGTGAGCCCTTGCTCAAGGCCATGCTCGACAACGGCATCAAAGGCACCTTGCTGATTGCCCAGGAAGGCATCAATGGCACGGTTTCCGGCACCCGCGAAGGCATCGACGGTTTGCTGGCCTGGCTGCGCAACGATCCGCGCATGGTCGACATCGACCACAAAGAGTCGTACTGCGACGAACAGCCGTTCTACCGCACCAAGGTCAAGCTCAAGAAAGAGATCGTCACCCTCGGCGTCGAAGGTGTGGATCCGAACAAGCGGGTCGGCACCTATGTCGAGCCGCAGGACTGGAACGCGCTGATCAGCGATCCGGAAGTGCTGTTGATCGATACCCGTAACGACTACGAAGTGTCCATCGGCACCTTCGAAGGCGCGATCGACCCGAAGACCACCAGCTTTCGCGAGTTCCCTGACTACATCAAGGCCAACTTCGACCCGGCCAAGCACAAGAAAGTGGCGATGTTCTGCACCGGTGGCATTCGCTGTGAAAAAGCCTCCAGCTACATGCTCGGCCAGGGATTCGACGAGGTCTATCACCTCAAGGGCGGTATCCTGAAATACCTCGAAGAGGTGCCCCAGGAACAAACCAAATGGCGCGGTGACTGCTTCGTGTTCGACAACCGCGTGACGGTTCGCCACGACCTCAGCGAGGGCGACTATGATCAATGTCATGCCTGTCGTACGCCGGTCAGCGTCGAAGATCGTGCCTCCGAGCACTATGTGCCCGGCATCAGTTGCCCTCATTGCTGGGACAAGCTGAGCGAGAAAACCCGTCGCAGCGCCATCGACCGGCAGAAGCAGATCGAACTGGCCAAGGCCCGCAACATGCCGCACCCGATCGGCTACAACTACAAGCAGCAATCTTCCGAGGCTTGAACCATGGCGTCACGCCTGCTCTATGTGATGGACCCGATGTGTTCCTGGTGCTGGGGCTTTGCGCCGGTGGCGGACGCATTGGTCGAGCAGGCGCACGCCGCCGGTGTCGAACTGCACTTGGTGGTGGGCGGTCTGCGCACCGGCAGTGGCTCGGCGCTGGAGCCGACCACCCGGCGCTACATCCTTGAGCATTGGCAGGCCGTGACCCAGGCCACCGGCCAGCCATTCAAGTTCGAAGGCGCATTGCCGGACGGTTTTGTCTACGACACTGAACCCGCGTGCCGGGCGGTAGTGACGGCCCGCAGCCTGGCGCCGGACTTGGCTTGGGGCCTGGTGAAGCTGATCCAGCAGGCTTTTTATGTGCAAGGTCGCGACGTCACTCACGCCAGCGTCCTGGTGGAGTTAGCCGAACAGGCCGGCTTGCCGCGCATCGAATTCGCCGCCGCGTTCGACCGCGCCGATCAACACGCGGCCACCGCGGCGGATTTCACCTGGGTCCAGGACCTGGGCATCGCCGGCTTTCCCACGTTGCTGGCCGAGCGTGATGGTCAACTGGCCCTGCTCACCAATGGTTACCAGCCGCTGAGCCAGTTGTCGCCCTTGTTGGGCCGCTGGCTGGAGCGCGCCACCTGTGCCTGACCGGCCCGAGGGCGAATCCGCCCCGCAGCGTATCGATCGATTGAGCTGGGCGGAAATCCGTCGGCTGGCCCTCAAACATAAAAAAGCCCTGTGGATCGCCAACGGCGTGGCCGTGCTGGCGACGCTGTGCAGCGTACCGATTCCGTTGCTGTTGCCGCTGTTGGTGGACGAAGTGCTACTGGGCCGCGGCGATGCGGCGTTGAAGATCATGGACCATGCGTTGCCGGCGGGGTGGCAAAAGGCAGCCGGCTACATCGGGCTGATGCTGCTGATGACCCTGGCCCTGCGTTGTGGCGCCTTACTCTTCAACGTGTTGCAGGCCCGGTTGTTCGCCAGCCTCGCCAAGGACATCGTCTATCGCCTTCGTATTCGCCTGATCGAACGCCTCAAGCGTATCTCCCTGGGCGAATACGAAAGCCTGGGCAGTGGCACGGTGGCGGCTCACCTGGTCACGGATCTGGATACCCTCGACAAATTCATCGGCGAGACCCTCAGTCGTTTCCTGGTGGCGATGCTGACCCTGCTGGGCACCGCCGGGATCCTGGTGTGGATGCATTGGGAACTGGCGCTGCTGATCCTGCTGTTCAATCCGCTGGTGATCTATGCCACGGTGCAGTTGGGCAAGCGGGTCAAGCACCTGAAGAAACTGGAGAACGACAGCACTTCGCGCTTTACCCAGGCCCTGACCGAAACCCTGGACGCGATCCAGGAAGTGCGCGCCGGCAATCGCCAGGGCTATTTCCTGGGGCGTCTGGGGATGCGTGCCCGGGAAGTGCGTGATTACGCGGTGAGTTCGCAGTGGAAAACCGACGCCTCGAACCGCGCCAGTGGCCTGCTGTTCCAGTTCGGGATCGATATCTTTCGCGCGGCGGCCATGCTGACCGTGGTGTTTTCCGACCTGTCCATCGGCCAGATGCTGGCGGTGTTCAGTTACCTCTGGTTCATGATCGGTCCCGTCGAGCAACTGTTGAACCTGCAGTACGCTTTTTATGCGGCAGGTGGCGCATTGAACCGCATCAATGAGCTGCTGGCCCGTGCTGACGAGCCTCAGTATGCCGGCGGCGTCGATCCGTTCAAGGGCCGCGACACCGTGGGCATCGAGATCCAGGGCCTGAGCTTCGGCTACGGTGAGGAGCCGGTGCTCAACCAGCTGAACCTGTCCATCGCACCGGGGGAAAAGGTCGCCATCGTCGGCGCCAGCGGCGGTGGCAAGAGCACCCTGGTGCAATTGTTGTTGGGGCTGTACACCCCGCAGTCGGGCAGCATTCGCTTCGGTGGCGCCACACAACAGGAAATCGGCCTGGAGACGATCCGGGAAAACGTCGCGGTGGTGCTCCAGCACCCGGCGCTGTTCAACGATACCGTGCGCGCCAACCTCGCCATGGGTCGCGAGTGCAGCGACGATGCCTGTTGGCGTGCACTGGAAATCGCCCAGCTCGACGCCACGGTGCGCGCGCTGCCCCAAGGGTTGGACAGTGTAGTGGGGCGTTCCGGGGTGCGGCTGTCGGGCGGGCAGCGCCAACGGTTGGCCATCGCCCGCATGGTATTGGCCGATCCCCGTGTAGTGATACTCGACGAAGCCACCTCGGCGCTGGACGCCGCCACCGAGTACAACCTTCACCAGGCATTGGCGCGATTCCTCAGCGAACGCACCACCTTGATCATCGCCCACCGCCTTTCGGCGGTGAAGCAGGCCGACCGGGTACTGGTGTTCGACGGCGGGCAAATCGCCGAGGACGGCGACCATTTGCAGTTGATTGCCGAGGGTGGCTTGTACGCTAGACTCTACGGTCACCTTCAACAGATACAGCAGCCTTGAGTTTCCGGCGTTTTTCTGTGCTTAGTATCGGAAAAAAATCAGCCAAACACCCCGAATTTTCTGAAATTTCATGCTGAACCGCTCGATCCGTCCATCCTGGCGTTCCAAGGATCGAAATCTGGCCTAGGCTCTGGAATCAGCAGCGGATTTCTCGCGGGTGCTCAGCGGCAACGCCTGTGCAAGGGACCTCATGAAGCAAAAGCGGACTCTCGGAACGCCTCGGTTGTTGGGCATCGTCTGGCCCTTTATTGCCGTGGTGCTATTTCAAGCATTGCTTGGAGGCGTCAGCCTTTATGTGTTGTCCGCGGTTCGCGGCTATGTCGCAGGGGAAAGTCTTTGGTCCAAGGGCCAGAAAGACGCCATCTACTATCTCAACCTCTACGCCGATAGCCGCGATGAGGTGATCTTTCGCAAATATCAGCAAGCCATCGCAGTACCCGAGGGCGGTCATGAACTGCGGGTGGCGCTGGATCGCGATCCACCGGATCTGGACGCGGCCAGGGCCGGCATCCTCAAGGGTGGCAATCACCCGGATGACGTCGCCAGCCTGATCTGGTTGTACCTGAATTTTCGGCATTTCAGCTACCTCGAAGAGGCCATCGACTTGTGGACGGTGGGTGACGGCTACCTGATCGAACTGGACGACGTCGCTCGGGAAATGCACAGCAGTATCACTGCCGGCATGGCTTCGGAAGCCGATATCCGAGGCTGGAAGGCTCGGATCTTTGCCATCAACGATTCCGTCACTCCGACGGCCAAGGCGTTCAGTGATGCCCTGGGCGAGGGGTCGCGGTTCATCCTGCGACTGTTGTTGCTGACCAACTTCGCCACGGCCCTGGGTTTGATCGTCCTGGCGTTGTTGCGCACCCATAAACTGCTGGCCCAGCGTCAGGTGTTCGCCAATGCGCTGCAGTTGGAAAAAGAACGGGCGCAGATCACGCTCCAGTCCATCGGCGACGGCGTGATCACCACCGACGTCGAAGGTGCCATCGCCTACATGAACCCCGCCGCCGAGGCGATGACTCATTGGAAAGCCGAACATGCCACGGGATTGCCCCTGGGGGCGCTGTTCAATGTACTCGATGACAATGCCCAGACCGAAGGGCTGACACTGATCGAGCACATCCTCAGCGGTCGCCTCAGCGGCGCCAGCGAGCACTCCAAGTTGATCCAGCGCCTGGACGGCAGCACCGTGTCGGTGACCCTGGTGGGGGCGCCAATCCGCCATGCCGGCAAAGTCAGTGGCGCGGTCCTGGTGCTGCACGACATGACCCAGGAGCGGCAATACATCGCCAATCTGTCGTGGCAGGCCACCCACGATGCGCTGACGGGCCTGGCCAATCGCCGGGAGTTCGAATATCGCCTCGAGCAGGCCTTGCACAACCTCTCTCGTCAGGTCGGCCGGCATGCCTTGATGTTCCTCGACCTGGACCAGTTCAAGCTGGTCAACGACACCTGTGGCCATGCTGCGGGCGATGAGCTGTTGCGTCATATCTGCGCCCTGTTGCAATCGGGGCTGCGGGAAAACGACACGCTGGCCCGCCTGGGCGGCGATGAATTCGGTATTTTGTTGGAGAACTGCTCGCCCGAGGCCGCGGAAAAAATCGCCGAAGGGCTGCGCCAGACCGTGCAGAACCTGCACTTTGTCTGGAAGGGCCGGCCATTCGTGACCACCGTGAGCATCGGCCTGGTGCACATTGCCCAGACCCCGACGACCCTGGAGGCCTCCCTGCGCGCCGCCGACATGGCGTGCTACATGGCCAAGGAGAAGGGGCGCAACCGGGTCCAGGTCTACCATGCCGACGATTCGGAATTGTCCCTGCGCTTTGGCGAGATGGCCTGGGTCCAGCGCTTGCACATGGCCTTGGAGGAAAACCGCTTCTGCCTCTACGCCCAGGAAATCGCCGCGCTGGGCCCGGGCGATCATGGCGGCGGGCATATCGAGATCCTGCTGCGCCTGCATGATGAAGCCGGGCGGATGATCCTGCCGAACAGCTTCATTCCTGCGGCGGAACGCTATGGCCTGATGACCTCCCTGGACCGTTGGGTGGTGGAGAACGTGTTCAAGATCATTCGCCAGTGCCTGGATGAATCGCCCCAAGGGCCGGTGGCGATGTGTGCGATCAATCTGTCAGGCACGACTATCGGAGATCAGGCGTTCCTCGACTTCCTGCGTAAACAATTCGCGGCGTATGCGATTCCACCGGAAATGATTTGTTTTGAAATTACCGAAACCAGCGCTATCGCGAATCTGGGCAGTGCGATCCGCTTTATCAATGAACTCAAGAGCTTGGGTTGTTATTTCTCCCTGGACGACTTTTGCGCCGGAATGTCTTCATTCGCTTACCTGAAACATTTACCTGTAGACTTCCTGAAGATCGATGGGAGTTTCGTAAAGGATATGCTGGACGACCCGATTAACCGTGCAATGGTCGAAGTGATCAATCACATCGGCCACGTCATGGGTAAGCGCACGATTGCCGAGTTTGTTGAAACTACCCAGATCGAGCAGGCATTGCTGGAGATTGGGGTGGATTATGCCCAAGGGTATGTGATCGAACGTCCGCAGATGTTTACCTGTGACACATTGTCATGCAGGCCGGCCCGGCCCCAGCCGTTGTTGTTCAAGGCCCCCGGCACGTTCCGCTGAAACTCTTGTTGGTCCGGAAAATCACAATCAAAAGGAGCCCGACAGTGATCGACACATTCAACCGAACAGGCCCGCTCATGGACGCCACAAGCTATCCGAAATGGGCACAGCAGCTCATTGCCGATTGCAGCGAGAGCAAGCGCCGGGTTGTCGAACACGAGCTGTATCAACGCATGCGCGATAACAAGCTCAGCGCCAAGACCATGCGTCATTACCTCATTGGAGGTTGGCCGGTCGTTGAACAGTTCGCTTTATACATGGCACAGAACCTCACCAAGACCCGCTTTGCCCGCCATCCCGGCGAGGACATGGCCCGTCGCTGGCTGATGCGCAACATCCGTGTCGAACTCAACCATGCAGACTACTGGGTCAACTGGAGCGCCGCCCACGGCGTGACCCTGGAAGACCTGCAAGCCCAGCAGGTGCCGCCCGAGCTTCATGCCCTTAGCCACTGGTGCTGGCACACCAGCTCGTCGGATTCGCTGATCGTGGCCATCGCCGCGACCAACTACGCTATCGAGGGGGCGACCGGGGAGTGGTCGGCGCTGGTGTGTTCCACTGGCGTCTACGCGGCGGCTTTCCCTGAGGAAGAGCGCAAGCGGGCCATGAAATGGCTGAAGATGCATGCCCAATACGACGATGCTCATCCGTGGGAAGCCCTGGAGATCATCTGCACCCTGGGTGGCATGAACCCGAGCAAGGCCTTGCAAACCGAGCTGCGTCAGGCGGTTTGCAAGAGCTACGACTACATGTACCTGTTCCTGGAGCGTTGCATGCAGTTGGAGCAGGCAGAGCCGGCGAGCAAACCCACCGCCAATCGTGAGCGCCTGGCGCTGGCCGGGAGCTGATTCCGTACGCTTGGAATAAGTCATCTGCTGTGGGAGTGAGTCAGCTTGCGACAGGGTGTGTGCAGTCAACGGGGAGGTTGACTGCCAGGCCGCCATCGCGAGCAGGCTCGCTCCCACAGTTGTTTTTGAGATCTATATTTTCACCGCCCAACCCCTGTGGGAGCGGGCTTGCTCGCGAAAGCGCCGGGTCTGCTTGCACCGATGCTGAATGTGCCGCCGCCTTCGCGGGCAAGCCCGCTCCCACACTGGTCGGGCGGTGAGCGTTGATTTTTTCGGCGTGGCAAATCCCCTGTGGGAGCGAGCCTGCTCGCGATGGCCTGACGCTATCCCTCAGCCCGCCATTGCCAACCGGTTGCGCCCCTCGCGCTTGGCCACGTACAGCGCGCTGTCGGCCCGGCGCAACAGGCTCTCGGCCGACTCGCCCGGTAGCAGCGTTGCGCAGCCCAGACTGACGGTCAGTTCGATCCTTGTGTCCGCGGCAAAGTAATCCTGGACTTGAGCGGCATAGCGCAGGCGCTCACCGATCATGGCGGCGGCGTCCCGGCTGGTGTTGGCCAACAGGATCAGGAACTCTTCGCCGCCAAACCTGAACACCATGTCCACATTGCGCAGTTGGGTCTTGATCGCCTCGGCCACCGCCTTGAGCACCTCGTCGCCGGCAGCGTGCCCGTAGCTGTCATTGATCCGTTTGAAATGATCGATATCGAGCATCAGCACCGACAACGGCTGCGAATGACGACGGGCCATGTCGATTTCACGGGCCAGGGTCTGATCCATGGCAACACGGTTACCCGTCCCGGTCAGTGGATCACGCAGGGCGCTTTGCGTGGCGGCGCGATAGAGCAGGGCATTGCGCAGCGGATACAGGAGCGTCGACATCGCGGCTTCAAGATCGCTCTGCTCCGATTCGGCAAAGCGCTGATTGCGGCGGAACACCAGCTCACCCAGGTCCTCGCCTTCATGGCGCAGGTTGTAGCTGAGGGTATGGTGGCCGCGCTGCCCGAACTCGAGACGCAGATCGCTGGGTTTGTGCTGATAGGCGAGCGCATCCAGGGGCACCAGGCGCTGAACTTCCCGGAAAAACAGACCCAGGATGCGTTGTGGCTCCAGGCTGGTCTGCAATTGCTGGTTCAGTTGCTGGCGCAACTGCGAAAGATTGACCGGTCGCGCCACGAGCGGCGACACCTGGCCAAAGCCCAGGCGCTGCAACTTGGCGCTGTCGAAGTCGATCGCGTTGATCTGGGTGGGCGTTTTCATATGGCGTAAGCCCCTAAGCTGAAATCTGTCCCGACAGGCAGGGTGTCGCGGCTTTGGGCTGCGCGTCTCACTGGTCCTTCAGTCCCGTAGGACAATGATTTGAGTTTAGTCCGCTTCTTCGCAGGCGTGACTGCTCGTCTCAACGTCCGTTTCCCGCCGACATGGCGTGTTTAAGGATTGTTAGAGCGAAAGTCGTGCCATTCGGTTCACTTCGACAGAAACCGGCTGCAAATCAATGGATTGCTGTGAAAGGGTGCGCGCTGCGGCGACAGGGGTTTGGCGGTTCGGCTCGTTGGGTCGAGAAGAGGGCGATAGCGCGACGGTAAAACGTCGCGCTATGCCCGGAGGCCCTTTATTGCGCGTTGAGCGCCTGGCCGTTGACGTCGGCGCTGTCCGGGCCCATGAGGTACAGGTAGACCGGCATGATTTCTTCGGGCGTCGGGTTGTTCAGCGGGTTTTCCCCTGGATAGGCCTGGGCGCGCATGCTGGTGCGGGTCGCGCCGGGGTTGATGCTGTTGGCGCGCACGGCGGCAACGCTGTCGACTTCGTCAGCCAGGGTCTGCATCAGCCCTTCAGTGGCAAACTTGGACACGCCATAGGCACCCCAGTAGGCCCGGCCCTTTCGCCCGACGCTGCTGGAGGTGAACACCACGGAGGCATCCTTGGACAGCTTGAGCAGCGGCAGCAAGGTGCTGGTGAGCATGAACATGGCGTTGACGTTGACGTGCATCACCCGCATGAAGTTTTCGCCGGACAGCTGCTCCAAAGGTGTGCGCGGGCCGATGATCGAGGCGTTGTGCAGCAAACCGTCCAGGTGACCGAATTCGCTCTCGATCATGGCCGCCAGCTCGTCGTATTGATGGGGCAGGGCGGTTTCCAGGTTGAATGGAATCACCACCGGCTGCGGATGACCGGCGGCTTCGATCTCATCATAGACCTGGGTCAGGTTGGCTTCGGTCTTGCCCAACAGCAGTACGGTAGCGCCATGGGCGGCATAGGCCTTGGCCGCAGCCGCACCGATGCCGCGACCGGCACCGGTGACCAGGATCACCCGGCCGTTGAGCAGGTCGGGGCGGGCGGAGTAATCAAACATAGAAAACCTCAACAATTAAAGCAGCACAGTACCGGTGACGAGGAAGCCTTTGTGGCAAAGAGGCTTTTGTGGCGAGGGAGCTTGCTCCCGCTCGGCGGCGCAGCCGTCGTCCAGGGGACCGCTTCGCGCTCCAGCCCACAAAGGCAGTAGCCTCGATTCCGCCAACTCAGCAACTGCACAACGCGTTATCCAGCACTTCACGCAGCGCCGACGGGTGATCGATCACCACATCCGCGCCCCAGTGCCTGGGGTTGTCGTCCGGGTGGATGTAGCCGTAGGTCACCGCACAGGTCTTGGTCCCGGCGCTGCGACCGGACTCGATGTCCCGCAGATCGTCGCCCACGAACAGCACGCTGGCCGGGTCCAGGTCGAGCATCTTGCAGGCCAGGATCAGCGGTTCCGGGTCGGGCTTGCTGTTTTTCACATGGTCCGGGCAGATCAGCACTTTCGAGCGTTCGGCCAGGCCCAGTTGCTGCATGATCGGCTCGGCGAAGCGCACCGGCTTGTTGGTGACCACCCCCCAGATCAGGTTGGACGCCTCGATGTCCGCCAATACCTCGGCCATGCCATCGAACAAGTGGCTGTGCACCGCGCAGCCCTTGAGGTAACGGTCGAGGAACTCCTGGCGCAGTTCCTCGAAGCCGGGGGATTCCGGGTCCATGGAAAACGTCACCGCGACCATCGCCCGGGCGCCGCCGGAGATCTCGTCGCGAATGTGCTGTGTGTTCATAGGCGGCAGGCCGCGGTCGGCACGCATGGCCTGGCAGATGGCGATGAAATCCGGCGCGGTGTCCAGCAGCGTGCCGTCCATGTCGAAAAGAACTGCTTTGAGACGCATCGGCTTACTCCTCGCGCAGGGTCTGGATCATGTAGTTGACGTCGACATCGGCGGCCAGCTTGTAATGCTTGGTCAGCGGGTTGTAGGTCAGGCCAATGATGTCCTTGACGGTCAGCCCGGCCATGCGGCTCCAGGCGCCCAGCTCGGAAGGGCGGATGAATTTCTTGAAGTCGTGGGTGCCGCGTGGCAGCAGTTTCATGATGTATTCGGCGCCGATGATCGCGAACAGGTACGCCTTGGGATTGCGGTTGATGGTGGAGAAAAACACCTGGCCGCCCGGCTTGACCATGCGGAAGCAGGCGCGGATGACCGATGACGGGTCCGGCACGTGTTCGAGCATCTCCAGGCAGGTGACCACGTCGAACTGCTCGGGCATTTCTTCGGCCAGGGCTTCGGCGGTAATCTGCCGGTACTCCACGTTGACGCCCGACTCCAGTTGGTGCAGTTGTGCGACCGCCAAGGGGGCTTCGCCCATGTCGATGCCCATCACCGTCGCGCCGCGCTGGGCCATGGCTTCGCTGAGGATGCCGCCGCCGCAACCGACGTCGAGCACTTTCTTGCCGGCCAGGTTGACGCGTTCGTCAATCCAGTTGACCCGCAGCGGGTTGATGTCGTGTAGCGGCTTGAATTCGCTTTCACGGTCCCACCAGCGATGGGCCAGGGCTTCGAATTTGGCGATTTCGGCGTGGTCGACGTTGCTCATGTGCAGATCCTCGAAAAGCTTGAAAAATCAGGTGCCCCGAGCCGTGGCTCCAGGGGCGCGGTTATTCGTCGTGGCCGCTGATGCGGCGACCCCAGGCCTGGGCCGTGGCGGTCAATTGCGCTTCGTCCAGGCGTGTCAGCCGACCGTCCTCCAGCAACGGCTTGCCGGCCACCCACAGGTGCTTCACGCAGTCGCGTCCCGTGGCATAAATCAGTTGCGATACCGGATCGTAGACCGGCTGTTGCGCCAGTCCCGACAGGTCGAAGGCCACTAGGTCGGCGGCCTTGCCGACTTCCAGCGAGCCGACGGTCGCTTCGATACCCAGCGCCCGGGCGCCGTTGAGCGTGGCCATGCGCAGCGCCCGATGAGCGTCCAGGGCCGAGGCCGATCCCGCCACGGCCTTGGCCAGCAGCGCAGCGGTGCGGGTTTCGCCCAGCAGGTCGAGGTCGTTGTTGCTCGCCGCGCCGTCGGTGCCGATCGCCACATTGACCCCGGCTTGCCACAAGCGCTCCACCGGGCAGAAACCGCTGGCCAGCTTGAGGTTCGATTCCGGGCAATGGATCACGCTGCAATTGCTTTCTACCAGCAAGGCCTGGTCTTCATCACTGATTTGCGTCATGTGCACCGCCTGGAAGCGCGGTCCCAGCAAGCCGAGTCGCCCAAGGCGAGCCATCGGCCGTTCGCCGGTCCGGTCCACAGCCTGCTGCACTTCAGAGGCGGTTTCGTGAACATGCATGTGGATCGTCGCGTCCAGTTCCTCGGCGATCACCCGGATTTTCTCCAGGTTCTCGTCGTCCACGGTATAGGGGGCATGCGGGCCGAATGCGACTTTGATCCTTGGATGGTGCTTGAGGTCGCCGAACAACTCGATGCCCTGACGAATGGCTTCGTCAGCGTTGGCGGCACCGGGGATCGGGAAGTCGAGGATCGGAATCGCGATCTGCGCGCGAATACCACTGTCGTGGACGCATTCGCTGGCAACCTTGGGGTAGAAATACATGTCAGAGAAACAAGTGATGCCGCCTTTGATCTGCTCGGCGATCGCCAGGTCGGTGCCGTCGCGCACGAACGCTTCATCGACCCATTTGGCTTCGGCCGGCCAGATGTGCTGTTCGAGCCAGGTCATCAGGGGCAGATCATCGGCCAGGCCGCGGAACAGGGTCATGGCAGCGTGGCCATGGGCATTGATCAGCCCGGGGCTGAGCAGCATGCCGGGCAGTTCCCGGACCTGGGCGGCGTCACACTTGAGGGCTTCGGCCCGGGGACCGATGAACACGATGCAACCGTCACGAATGCCCAGGCCATGATCCTTGAGCACGACACCGGCGGGTTCGACAGGCACCAACCAGGTCGGCAGCAATAATAAGTCGAGCGCAACGGCAGACTTGGGCATCGTGGAACGGTTCCATGGGGTATAAAGGATGGCGAAGTATACCCGAGCGTCTTCCCGGAGGGATCGCTATAATCGGCGGCTTTTGTTCATGAGTGCGGGGTGAAGGATGCGCGATCGACTGTTGGCTGCGGAGAAGGTGAAGGCCATCGATTGGCGGGACGGCGCCCTGTACCTGCTGGACCAGCGCGTGTTGCCGTTCGAGCAGAACTGGATCGCCTATACCAGCGCGGCCGATGTGGCCGAGGCGATTCGCTCCCGGGTGGTGCGCGGCGCGCCGGCCATTGGCATCAGTGCGGCCTATGCCGTGGTGCTGGCGGCGCGGGCCCGTGCCGCACAAGGCGGTGACTGGCAGGCGGCGCTGGAAGCCGATTTTGCGCTGTTGGCCGACGCCCGGCCGACCGCCGCGAACCTGGCCTGGGTACTGGAACGGATGCGCGACCGCCTCGGACGCCTGAAAGAGCATGCCGAGCCGTTGACGGCGCTCGAAGCCGAGGCCATCGCCATCCATGAAAGCGACCGCGAAGCCAACCTGACCATGGCCCAGCTCGGCGTGGAGCTGATCCGCAAGCATCAGGGCAACGCCCAGGCGATCCTGACCCACGGCAACACCGGTGCGCTGGTCACCGGCGGCTTCGGTACCGCCTTGGGCGTGATTCGTGGCGCGTACAGCGAAGGCATGGTCGAGCGCGTCTACGCCGACGAAACCCGACCGGGGCTGCAAGGCTCGCGCCTGACGGCGTGGGAGCTGGCCGGCGAGGGTATTCCAGTGACCCTTAACGCTGATGCGGCGGCTGCCCACATCATGAAAACCAAGGGTGTGACCTGGGTCATCGTCGGCGCCGATCGAATTGCAGCCAATGGTGACGTGGTCAACAGGATCGGTACCTATCAACTGGCGGTTTGTGCCATGCACCACGGCGTACGCTTCATGGTGGTGGCACCGAGCTCCACCGTCGACCTGGACCTGGCCAGCGGCGAGGAGTTGTCGATTGCCGAGCGCGACGGGCGCGAATTGCTGAAAGTCGGCGGCAAGCCGCTCGGCGCGGATATGGAGGCCTTCGATCCGGTATTCGACGTCACCCCGGCGGACCTGATCGACGTCATCGTCACGGAGAAGGGCATCATTGAACGGCCGGATACGGCGAAAATTGCGCAGTTGATGTGTCGCAAACGGCTGCATTGAGACAGTTGACGTCAGACATATCGCAATCGCGAGCAGGCTCGCTCCCACATTGGACGATGGTGTGCACAAAATTTCAGGCACATACAGAACCCCTGTGGGAGCGAGCCTGCTCGCGATGAGGCCCCCACGGCCACCAAATCCCTCGCATTTACCCCCGCATTCTGCATCCTCAACCCCTCTAAGCCCCTCTGACCGCATATCAGCCTGTCACCGGTCAACTAACTACGCACCATGCGCATCTGGGGGATAGGTGCGTGGCGGCTCTTGTGATAACATCCGGCGGTTTCCAAGGCTGCCTTGCGAGGTGGCCTTTACTGCGCAGATCCATGGCATAACTCGTTGATTTGTCGTAAGTCGCTGCACGGCACTTGTCCTGTAGCGGCGAGCTTCGTTCGTCCCATCTGGATGTGCGAGGTTTCACCAGAAAAAGGAATCAGGCTTCTCATGGGCGAACTGGCCAAAGAAATCCTCCCGGTCAATATCGAAGACGAGCTGAAACAGTCCTACCTCGACTACGCAATGAGCGTAATCGTCGGGCGGGCGCTGCCCGATGCGCGCGATGGCTTGAAGCCCGTGCACCGGCGCGTGCTGTTCGCGATGAGCGAGCTGGGCAACGACTTCAACAAGCCGTACAAGAAATCCGCCCGTGTCGTCGGTGACGTGATCGGTAAGTATCACCCCCACGGTGATACCGCCGTGTACGACACCATCGTCCGGATGGCGCAGCCCTTTTCCCTGCGCTACCTGCTGGTAGACGGCCAGGGCAACTTCGGTTCGGTGGACGGCGACAACGCCGCGGCCATGCGATACACCGAAGTGCGCATGACCAAGCTGGCCCACGAGCTGCTGGCCGACCTGCACAAGGAAACCGTGGACTGGGTGCCGAACTACGACGGCACCGAAATGATCCCGGCGGTCATGCCGACCCGTATCCCCAACCTGCTGGTCAACGGTTCCAGCGGTATCGCCGTCGGCATGGCGACCAACATCCCGCCGCACAACCTCGGTGAAGTCATCGACGGTTGCCTGGCCCTCATCGACAATCCCGAGCTGACCGTCGATGAGCTGATGCAATACATTCCCGGTCCGGATTTCCCGACCGCCGCGATCATCAACGGTCGCGCCGGCATCATCGAAGCCTACCGCACCGGCCGTGGCCGCATTTACATGCGCGCCCGTTCGACCGTGGAAGACATCGACAAGGTCGGTGGCCGCCAGCAGATCGTCATCACCGAACTCCCTTACCAGCTGAACAAGGCCCGCCTGATCGAGAAGATCGCCGAGCTGGTGAAAGAGAAGAAACTCGAAGGCATCACCGAGCTGCGTGACGAGTCCGACAAGGACGGTATGCGCGTGGTGATCGAGCTGCGTCGTGGCGAAGTGCCTGAGGTGATCCTCAACAACCTCTACGCCCAGACCCAGCTGCAAAGCGTATTCGGCATCAACATCGTCGCGCTGATCGACGGCCGCCCGCGGATCCTGAACCTCAAGGACCTGCTGGAAGCCTTCGTGCGTCACCGTCGCGAAGTCGTCACCCGCCGCACCGTGTTCGAACTGCGCAAGGCCCGTGAGCGTGGTCATATCCTGGAAGGCCAGGCCGTAGCCCTGTCGAACATCGATCCGGTCATTGCCCTGATCAAGGCCTCGCCGACCCCATCGGAAGCCAAGGAAGCGCTGGTCAGCACCCCTTGGGAGTCCAGCGCGGTGATGACCATGGTCGAGCGCGCCGGTGCCGACTCGTGCCGCCCTGAGAACCTCGATCCGCAATACGGTCTGCGCGACGGCAAGTACTTCCTGTCCCCGGAACAGGCGCAAGCCATCCTGGAACTTCGCCTGCACCGCCTGACCGGTCTGGAGCACGAGAAGCTGCTGGCCGAGTACCAGGAGATCCTCAACCAGATCGGCGAGCTGATCCGCATCCTCAACAGCGCCACGCGCTTGATGGAAGTGATCCGCGAAGAGCTGGAAGTGATCCGCGCCGAATACGGCGATGTGCGTCGCACCGAGATTCTCGATGCGCGTCTGGACCTGACCCTGGGCGACATGATCCCGGAAGAAGACCGCGTGGTGACCATCTCCCACGGCGGCTACGCCAAGACCCAGCCGCTGGCCGCCTACCAGGCCCAGCGTCGCGGCGGCAAAGGCAAGTCGGCTACCGGCGTCAAGGATGAGGACTACATCGCTCACCTGCTGGTCGCCAACAGCCACACCACGCTGCTGCTGTTCTCCAGCAAGGGCAAGGTGTACTGGCTCAAGACCTACGAGATCCCCGAGGCGTCCCGTGCTGCCCGTGGCCGTCCGCTGGTCAACCTGCTGCCGCTGGACGACGGTGAGTACATCACCACCATGTTGCCGGTCGAGGAATACACCGAAGGTCACTACATCTTCATGGCGACCGCCAACGGCACCGTGAAGAAGACCCCGCTGGAGTCCTTCAGCCGCCAGCGCAGTGTGGGCCTGATCGCCCTGGAGCTGGACGAAGGCGACGTGCTGATTTCCGCCGCCATTACCGATGGCGAGCGTGAAGTCATGCTGTTCTCCGACGGCGGCAAGGTGACCCGCTTCAAGGAATCCGACGTCCGCGCCATGGGCCGTACCGCCCGCGGTGTGCGCGGCATGCGTCTGCCGGAAGGGCAGAAGCTGATTTCCATGCTGATCCCCGAAGAAGGCAGCCAGATCCTCACCGCTTCCGAGCGTGGTTACGGCAAGCGCACCGCCATCAGCGAATTCCCCGAGTACAAGCGTGGCGGCCAGGGCGTGATCGCCATGGTCAGCAACGAGCGTAACGGCCGTCTGGTCGGCGCGGTCCAGGTACTCGATGGCGAGGAGATCATGCTGATCTCCGACCAGGGCACGCTGGTTCGTACGCGGGTCGACGAAGTGTCGAGCCTGGGCCGTAACACCCAGGGTGTGACGCTGATCAAGCTGGCCAACGATGAAACGCTGGTAGGCCTGGAGCGAGTCCAGGAACCGTCGGAAGTCGAAGGCGAGGAACTGGAAGGCGAAGAAGGCGTGGTGTTCGACGGCACGCTCGGTGCCGATGGCGACGACGCGACCGACGACCAATCGCTGGATGCCGCCGCAGACGAAGAAGAACCGCAGGACTAAGTGGACACGCAGGGGGCGGATGAAGATTCGCCCCCTTGTTGTTTGTCCCGTTTGAAAATTTGCGACACTGCAGCACATGTCGGGCTCTGTGGGAGCGGGCTTGCTCGCGAATGCGGTCTGTCAGCCAATAAGATGTCGACTGACAGACTGCATTCGCGAGCAAGCCCGCTCCCACATTGGCCGATGTGTTGAATGAAGATTTAAGTGACCACCAGATCAGAGCGAGATTGGATGTGAGCAAGAGAGCCTATAACTTCTGTGCCGGCCCGGCGGCGCTTCCTGAAGCGGTCTTGAAGCGTGCCCAGGGTGAACTTCTCGACTGGCATGGCAAGGGCCTGTCTGTGATGGAAATGAGCCATCGCAGCGATGAGTTCGTTTCCATTGCCACCAAGGCCGAGCAGGACCTGCGTGATCTGCTGAACATCCCGTCCAACTACAAGGTGCTGTTCCTGCAAGGTGGCGCCAGCCAGCAGTTCGCCCAGATTCCGCTGAACCTGCTGCCGGAAAACGGCCATGCCGACTACATCGACACCGGCATCTGGTCGCAGAAGGCCATCGAAGAAGCTTCGCGTTATGGCCGCGTCAACGTGGCCGGCACTGCCAAGCCATACGATTATTTCGCCATCCCTGGCCAGAACGAGTGGAACCTGTCCAAGGATGCCGCCTACGTTCATTACGCGCCGAACGAAACCATTGGCGGCCTGGAATTCAACTGGATTCCGGAAACCGGCGATGTGCCGCTGGTGGCCGACATGTCTTCGGACATTCTGTCGCGCCCTGTGGACATTTCCCGGTTCGGCATGATCTACGCCGGTGCCCAGAAAAACATCGGCCCGAGCGGCATCCTGGTCAGCATCATTCGCGAAGACCTGCTGGGGCGTGCCCGTTCCCTGTGCCCGACCATGCTCAACTACAAGGTCGCGGCCGACAACGGCTCGATGTACAACACTCCGCCGACCCTGGCCTGGTACCTCTCGGGCCTGGTGTTCGAATGGCTCAAGGAGCAGGGCGGCGTCGAAGCCATCGGCAAGCTCAACGAAGTGAAGCAGCGCACGCTGTATGACTTCATCGACGCCAGCGGCTTGTACAGCAACCCGATCAACAAGACCGACCGTTCCTGGATGAACGTACCGTTCCGCCTGGCCGACGATCGCCTGGACAAGCCGTTCCTGGCCGGTGCCGACGAGCGCGGCCTGCTGAACCTCAAGGGCCACCGTTCGGTCGGCGGCATGCGCGCCTCCATCTACAACGCCGTGGACATCAATGCGGTCAACGCGCTGATTGCCTACATGGCAGAGTTCGAGAAGGAACATGGCTGATGTCTGAGCAAGAACTCAAGGCGCTGCGCCTGCGCATCGACGCCCTCGACGAAAAGGTCCTGGAACTGATCAGCGAGCGTGCGCGCTGCGCCCAGGAAGTTGCCCGGGTGAAAATGGCTTCCCTGGCCGAAGGCGAAGTGCCGGTGTTCTACCGTCCTGAGCGCGAGGCGCAGGTGCTCAAGCGCGTCATGGAGCGCAACAAGGGTCCGCTGAGCAACGAAGAAATGGCGCGGTTGTTCCGCGAAGTCATGTCTTCGTGCCTGGCCCTTGAGCAGCCATTGAAAGTCGCTTACCTGGGGCCTGAAGGTACCTTCACCCAGGCCGCCGCCATGAAGCACTTCGGTCACGCAGTGATCAGCAAGCCGATGGCGGCCATCGATGAGGTTTTCCGCGAGGTGGCGGCTGGCGCGGTGAATTTCGGCGTGGTGCCGGTGGAAAACTCCACCGAAGGCGCGGTCAACCACACGCTGGACAGCTTCCTGGAGCACGACATGGTGATCTGTGGCGAAGTCGAGCTGCGGATCCACCATCACCTGCTGGTGGGCGAAAACACCAAGACCGACAGCATCAGCCGGATCTATTCCCACGCCCAGTCCCTGGCTCAGTGCCGCAAATGGCTGGACGCCCATTACCCGAATGTCGAGCGCGTGGCGGTATCGAGTAATGCCGAGGCGGCCAAGCGGGTCAAGGGCGAGTGGAACTCGGCGGCGATTGCCGGCGACATGGCGGCCGGCCTCTACGGGCTGACACGCCTGGCCGAAAAGATCGAGGATCGTCCGGATAACTCCACGCGGTTCCTGATGATCGGCAACCAGGAAGTGCCGCCGACCGGCGACGACAAGACCTCGATCATCGTCTCCATGAGCAACAAGCCCGGCGCGCTGCATGAATTGCTGGTGCCGTTCCACGACAACGGTATCGACCTGACCCGGATCGAGACCCGTCCGTCGCGCAGCGGTAAATGGACCTACGTGTTCTTCATCGATTTCGTCGGCCACCACCGCGATCCGCTGGTAAAAGGTGTGCTGGAGAAAATCAGTCAGGAAGCAGTGGCACTCAAGGTGCTGGGTTCCTACCCCAAAGCGGTTCTTTAAGGGCGGATAGCAAATGAGTGGCAACTTCCTCGCCCTGGCACAGCCAGGCGTGCAACAACTCTCGCCTTATGTTCCGGGCAAGCCTGTGGACGAACTGGCGCGTGAGCTGAACCTGGATCCGGCGAGCATCGTCAAGCTGGCGAGCAACGAGAACCCTTTGGGTGCAAGCCCCAAGGCGCTGGAAGCGATCCGCGGCGCCGTGGCCGAGCTGACTCGTTATCCCGACGGCAACGGCTTTGCCCTGAAAAGCCTGCTGGCCGAGCGCTGTGGTGTCGAGTTGAACCAGGTGACGTTGGGCAACGGTTCCAACGATATCCTTGAGTTGGTGGCCCGTGCCTATTTGGCGCCGGGCTTGAACGCAGTGTTCAGCGAGCATGCGTTCGCCGTCTACCCGATCGCCACCCAGGCCGTCGGCGCCGACGCCCATGTGGTGCCGGCCAAGGATTGGGGGCACGATCTGCCGGCCATGTTGGCTGCCATTGATGCCAACACCCGAGTGGTATTCATCGCCAACCCGAACAACCCCACCGGCACCTGGTTCGATGCCCAGGCCCTGGATGACTTCCTGCAAGACGTGCCCGAACACGTGCTGGTGGTATTGGACGAGGCCTATATCGAATACGCCGAGGGCAGTGATTTGCCTGACGGCCTGGATTTCCTCGCGGCCTATCCGAACCTGCTGGTCTCACGCACTTTCTCCAAGGCCTATGGCCTGGCATCGCTGCGGGTCGGCTACGGTCTGTCCACGCCAGTAGTGGCTGATGTGTTGAACCGCGTGCGTCAGCCGTTCAACGTCAACAGCCTAGCCCTGGCTGCTGCCTGCGCGGCGTTGGAGGATGAGGCTTATCTGGCTGAAAGCCGCCGCTTGAATGAAGCCGGTATGCAGCAGTTGGAAGCCGGGTTCCGTGAGCTGGGCCTGGGTTGGATTCCATCCAAAGGCAACTTCATCTGCGTCGATCTCGGTCGTGTCGCTGCGCCGGTATTCCAGGGCTTGCTGCGCGAGGGTGTGATCGTGCGTCCAGTGGCCAACTATGGCATGCCGAACCACCTTCGTATCACCATCGGCCTGCCGGCGGAAAACAGCCGTTTCCTTGAGGCTTTGAGCAAGGTCCTGGCTCGTGGTTGATGTCACTTCACTGCAACCTGCTGTCCCTATGATCGGTCGCCTGGTGGTGGTCGGCCTGGGGTTGATCGGTGGTTCGTTTGCCAAGGGGCTGCGTGAAAGCGGCCTGTGCCGTGAGGTGGTCGGTGTCGACCTGGATCCGCAGTCGCGCAAGCTGGCGGTGGAGCTGGGGGTGGTGGATCGATGCGAAGATGACCTGGCGATCGCTTGCCAGGGCGCAGACGTGATCCAACTGGCGGTGCCGATCCTGGCCATGGAAAAATTGCTGGCGCGCCTGGCGACCATGGAGCTGGGGCAGACGATTCTCACGGATGTCGGCAGCGCCAAGGGTAACGTGGTGCGCGCTGCCGCCGAAGCTTTCGGCGTGATGCCGGCCCGGTTTGTGCCCGGTCATCCGATTGCCGGCTCCGAGCAGAGTGGGGTGGAGGCCTCCAACGCCGAGCTGTTTCGTCGCCACAAAGTTATCCTGACGCCGCTGGAACAGACCGACCCGGCTGCGCTGGCCGTGGTGGATCGCCTGTGGCGTGAGCTGGGGGCCGATGTCGAGCACATGCAGGTCGAGCGCCATGACGAAGTATTGGCCGCCACCAGCCATTTGCCACACCTGCTGGCGTTCGGCCTGGTGGATTCATTGGCCAAACGCAATGAAAATCTTGAGATCTTCCGTTACGCTGCCGGCGGTTTCCGCGATTTCACGAGAATCGCCGGGAGCGACCCGGTCATGTGGCACGACATCTTTCTCGCCAACCGCGAAGCTGTCCTGCGCACACTCGATACATTTCGCAGCGACCTCGACGCCTTGCGCGACGCGGTCGATGCAGGGGACGGGCACCAATTGCTGGGCGTTTTCACACGTGCCAGGGTGGCCCGCGAGCATTTCAGTAAAATCCTGGCCCGTCGGGCCTATGTGGACGCTATGAACTCCAACGATCTGATTTTCCTGGCACAACCTGGTGGCTCCCTGAGTGGGCGTATTCGTGTACCGGGCGATAAATCGATTTCCCACCGCTCGATCATGCTCGGCTCCCTGGCTGAAGGCGTGACCGAGGTGGAAGGCTTCCTCGAAGGCGAAGATGCCCTGGCGACGCTGCAAGCGTTTCGCGACATGGGGGTGGTCATCGAAGGGCCACACCACGGTCGCGTGACCATCCATGGTGTCGGCCTGCACGGCCTGAAGCCGGCTCCGGGGCCGATCTACCTGGGTAACTCCGGGACTTCCATGCGCCTGCTTTCCGGTCTGTTGGCCGCGCAGGACTTCGACAGCACCCTGACCGGCGACGCCTCGCTCTCCAAGCGTCCTATGAATCGCGTCGCCAATCCGTTGCGCGAGATGGGTGCGGTCATCGAGACTGCGGCCGAAGGTCGTCCGCCGATGACCATTCGCGGCGGCAACAAACTCAAAGGCCTGACTTACACCATGCCGATGGCCAGCGCCCAGGTGAAATCCTGCCTGCTGCTGGCCGGTCTCTATGCCGAAGGCAAGACCACCGTTACTGAACCGGCCCCGACCCGCGACCACACCGAGCGTATGCTGCGCGGTTTTGGCTATCCGGTGACTGTCGACGGCGCCACCGCCTCGGTCGAGTCCGGCAGCAAGCTGACCGCGACCCACATCGAAGTGCCGGGCGATATCTCGTCGTCGGCGTTCTTCCTGGTGGCTGCTTCGATTGCCGAAGGTTCTGACTTGGTGCTCGAACACGTCGGCATCAACCCGACCCGTACCGGTGTAATCGACATCCTGCGCCTGATGGGGGCCGATATCACCCTGGAGAATCTGCGCGAAGTGGGCGGCGAGCCGGTGGCCGACCTGCACGTACGAGCAGCTAAACTCAAGGGTATCGAGATTCCCGAGGCGCTGGTTCCGCTGGCCATCGACGAGTTCCCGGTGCTGTTCGTCGCGGCCGCCTGTGCAGAAGGCCGCACTGTGTTGACCGGTGCCGAAGAGCTGCGGGTCAAGGAGTCGGATCGGATCCAGGTGATGGCGGACGGCTTGCTGGCCCTGGGCGTCAAGTGCCAGCCGACACCGGATGGCATCATCATCGACGGCGGCCAGATCGGCGGCGGCGAAGTCCACGGTCACGGCGATCACCGCATCGCCATGGCCTTCAGTGTTGCGTCCTTGCGCGCCAGTGCGCCGATTCGCATCCATGACTGCGCCAACGTCGCGACGTCATTCCCGAACTTCCTGGCGCTGTGCGCACAGGTCGGTATTCGCGTAGCACAAGAGGCACAGTCGTGAACATCAAGGCTCCGGTCATCACCATCGATGGCCCAAGTGGTTCGGGCAAGGGCACCGTCGCCGGGATCCTCGCCAGGCAATTGGGCTGGAACCTGCTCGATTCGGGGGCCTTGTATCGTCTGCTGGCATTCGCCGCCGCCAACCACGGCGTCGACCTGACCAATGAAGAGTTGCTCAAGGCCCTGGCCGCGCATCTGGACGTGCAGTTCATCGCCGCGACCGACGGCCAGTTGCAGCGCATCATCCTGGAAGGTGACGAAGTCAGCGATGTGATCCGTACCGAAAGCGTGGGTGCCGGGGCTTCCCAGGTCGCCGCGCTGCCGGCAGTGCGCGAAGCGTTGCTGCAACGCCAGCGCGCATTCCAGGAGCCGCCGGGGCTGGTGGCAGATGGCCGTGACATGGGCACCGTGGTGTTTCCCGATGCGCCGCTGAAGATTTTCCTCACCGCCAGCGCTGAGGAGAGGGCACGTCGCCGCTATTTGCAGTTGAAGGGCAAAGGCGAGGATGTTAGTCTGTCGAGTCTGCTAGATGAGATCCGTGCACGCGATGAGCGTGACACCCAGCGCGCAGTAGCCCCGTTAAAGCCGGCGGTCGATGCGATACAGCTGGATTCCACGGAGTTGTCCATCGACCAGGTGTTGCAACGCATCATGAGCGAGATCGCCATTCGCGATATCGCCGGGTGACCAGGAAGCTTCGCAGGGGACCAGTCATAGTCCTGCGATGCTTCTTATACATGAAACTAACCCACACCGTCTGGGGTGTGGAGCCGGGCGTATTCTTCGCCCCAATCAACAGGAATTAAAATGAGCGAAAGCTTTGCGGAACTCTTTGAAGAAAGCTTGAAAACCCTGAACCTTCAGGCAGGCTCCATCATCACCGGCGTTATCGTTGATATCGATTACCAGGCTCGCTGGGTAACCGTTCACGCTGGTCTGAAGTCTGAAGCACTGATCCCGCTTGAGCAGTTCTACAACGACGCTGGCGAACTGAACATCAACGTGGGTGACGAAGTTCACGTTGCGCTGGACTCGGTTGAAGATGGCTTCGGTGAAACCAAGCTGTCCCGTGAAAAAGCCAAGCGCGCTGAATGCTGGATCGTTCTGGAAGCAGCCTTCGCAGCCGAGGAAGTGGTCAAGGGCGTTATCAACGGTAAGGTTAAAGGCGGCTTCACTGTCGACGTTAACGGCATCCGTGCGTTCCTGCCAGGTTCCCTGGTTGACGTCCGTCCAGTGCGCGACACCACGCACCTGGAAGGCAAAGAGCTGGAATTCAAGGTCATCAAGCTGGACCAGAAGCGCAACAACGTTGTCGTTTCCCGTCGCAGTGTCCTGGAAGCCGAGAACTCCGCCGAGCGTGAAGCTCTGCTGGAATCGCTGCAGGAAGGCCAACAGGTCAAGGGTATCGTCAAGAACCTCACCGATTACGGCGCATTCGTCGATCTGGGTGGCGTCGATGGCCTGCTGCACATCACCGACATGGCTTGGAAGCGTATCAAGCATCCTTCGGAAATCGTCAACGTTGGCGACGAGATCGATGTCAAGGTTCTGAAGTACGATCGCGAGCGCAATCGTGTTTCCCTGGGCCTCAAGCAACTGGGCGAAGATCCATGGGTTGCTATCAAAGCCCGTTACCCAGAAGGCACCCGCGTTACCGCTCGTGTAACCAACCTCACCGACTACGGCTGCTTCGCTGAGCTGGAAGAGGGCGTTGAAGGCCTGGTACACGTTTCCGAAATGGACTGGACCAACAAGAACATCCATCCTTCGAAAGTCGTACAAGTCGGCGACGAAGTGGAAGTCATGGTTCTGGACATCGACGAAGAGCGTCGTCGTATCTCCCTGGGTATCAAGCAGTGCAAGTCCAACCCATGGGAAGACTTCTCTGGCCAGTTCAACAAGGGCGACAAGATCTCCGGCACCATCAAGTCGATCACCGATTTCGGTATCTTCATTGGTCTGGACGGCGGCATCGACGGCCTGGTTCACCTGTCCGACATCTCCTGGAACGAAGTGGGCGAAGAAGCCGTACGTCGTTTCAAGAAGGGCGACGAGCTGGACACCGTTATCCTGTCGGTTGACCCAGAGCGCGAGCGCATCTCCCTGGGTATCAAGCAACTGGAAAGCGATCCGTTCTCCGAGTACGTTCAAGAGAACGATAAAGGCGCAATCGTTAAGGGCATCGTGAAAGAAGTTGACGCCAAAGGCGCCATCATCACCCTGGCCGACGATATCGAAGCGACTCTGAAAGCCTCCGAAATCAGCCGTGACCGCGTTGAAGACGCGCGCAACGTCCTGAAAGAAGGCGAAGAAGTAGAAGCCAAGATCATCAGCGTTGACCGCAAGAGCCGCGTAATCCAGCTCTCGATCAAGTCGAAAGACGTTGAAGACGAGAAAGAAGCTATCCAGAGCCTGCGCGACAAGCCAGCTTCGGACAGCGTCGCTGCTGGTCCTACCACTCTGGGCGACCTGCTGCGTGCACAAATGGAAAAACAGAACTGAGTTCTGTCAGACCATAGAAAAGGGCGACTTCGGTCGCCCTTTTTTGTGGGTGCGATTTGTCTGGATGGTCGCCCCGAGGGCTCGCCATGAACCAACACCTCGTCCAAGCTGTCTTTGATTAAGCAGATGGTGCGTACATACCAGCTAGGCTTGCCTTGAGCCTATTGGCTGACTAGAGGGATTGGATGAACAGGCTTTTTCTTGTGCTGGCTGCATTTGCGCTGGCAGGTTGCTCCGCAAGCGCAAAGACCCATGCTGTGGGCAGCATCAGTGGTATCGAGATCGACTGCTCAGGACTCGGCTCTGGCTGGGAGAAGTGCAACAAGCGGGCCGCGAAGGAGTGCAAGGGGGCAGGCTATAAAGTCATTACCCGCTCTGATGAGGCCAAAGATGAAGACCAGTACCCCTTCGGTTTCAATCCGGCAGGTTATCTGACCCGCACGATGCTAGTCATGTGTCGATAGCTTCAGCGCTACACTGAGTACTGAGCAGGCCCTTAGCCTGCCCAGAACTTGGGAGGGGCTTGGAGTCACCCGACGACGTTGTAGAATTTCTTGTACCAGGTCACGAATTGATGGATGCCGCTCTCTATTGAAGTGCTGGGAGCATAGCCGGTATCAACCCTTAATTGCTCGACATCCGCGAAGGTATGCTCAACGTCTCCCGGCTGTAAGGGTAGAAGTTCTTTCTGGGTGGTTTTGCCCAATGCTTCTTCGATATGGCTGATGTAGGTGAGCAATTCAACAGGTTGGCTGTTTCCAATGTTATAGATTTTCCATGGCGCCCGGCTGGAAGCTGGATCAGGTGTCAGTCCAGACCATTCGCTGTTAGGCGCTGCTACATGATCGAGAACTTGTACTACACCTTCAACGATATCGTCGATATAGGTGAAGTCGCGACGGTGTTTTCCATAGTTGAAAATCTTTAAGGGTTTGCCTTCCAATATCGCCCTGACAAACAGGAATGGCGACATGTCAGGCCGTCCCCATGGGCCGTAGACCGTGAAGAAGCGCAGGCCAGTAGTCGGCAGTCCATAAAGATGACTATAGGAGTGGGCCATCAACTCATTGGCTTTTTTAGTGGCTGCGTAAAGTGACACAGGATGGTCTACGTTGTCGTGTACGGCGAATGGCATGCTCTCGTTTGCGCCGTAAACCGAGCTGGATGAGGCATAGACCAAGTGCTTGATTCGACTTTGGCGACAGCCTTCAAGCACGTTCAAGAAGCCGACCAGGTTACTCTCTGCATAGGCATGGGGGTTTTCCAATGAGTAACGAACCCCTGCTTGTGCGGCAAGATGAACGACCTTATCGAAACCTTCTTCGGCAAAAAGAGCAGCCATTGATGCCCGGTTGCCAATGTCCATCCGTATGAAGCGAAAGCCCTGAAGCGGAATCAGGAGTGCGAGTCGGGCTTCCTTGAGCGAGACCTCATAGTAGTCATTCAGATTATCGATGCCCACGACTTCGTCGCCACGGGCTAGCAGCGCCTGGCTGACATGGAAGCCGATAAAGCCGGCTGCTCCCGTCACTAGTACCTTCACTGTGGGGTTCCTTGCTGATGTTGGACGTCGCCACGACCTATTGCGTAATACATGAATCCAGCCTCTTTGGCGGAAATCGGATCGAACAGGTTACGTCCGTCAACCAGTACCGGGAAATTCAGACAACGCTTGAGCCATTTGAAATCTACTGTACGAAACTGTTTCCATTCGGTACAGATGACCAAGGCATCGGCGCCTGCCAACGCTTGCTCCCGGCTCTCCACCAACTTCAAGTCGCTGCGTGGACCATAAATGCGGGAGGTTTCATCCATTGCGGCAGGGTCAAATGCCTGAACTTTTCCGCCTGCGGCCCAGATTGCTTCCATCAGATTGCGGCTTGGCGCCGCACGCATATCGTCAGTGTTCGGCTTGAATGAAAGGCCCCAGACCGCGATGGTTTTATTCGCTAAATCAGAGTCGAAGGCATGCAGGAGCTTATCGAACAGCACGTTCTTCTGACGATTGTTGACCGATTCCACAGCATTGAGCAATTCAGCTTCATAACCGATTTCGTGTGCGGTGCGCGTCAGCGCTTGAACGTCTTTCGGGAAGCACGAACCGCCATAACCGCAACCAGGATAGATGAATTGAAAGCCGATCCTAGGGTCCGAGCCAATCCCCAGCCTGACTTGTTCGATATCCGCCCCGAGACGCTCTGCCATCTGTGCAATCTCGTTCATGAAGCTGATTTTTGTCGCGAGCATTGCATTGGCCGCGTATTTGGTGAGCTCGGCAGAGCGCACGTCCATGAAGATCAACTTGTCGCGGTTGCGACTGTAGGGGGCATAACATTCACGCATGACCGTCCTGACTTCTTCGCTGTTGGTCCCGACGATGATGCGTGCAGCCTTGGAGAAGTCCTCTATCGCAGAACCTTCCTTAAGGAACTCTGGATTGGAGCAGACAGCGAATTCCAGCTCGATTTGCCTGGTTTTCAATGTCTCGGTGATCGTGCGGGTAACCTTGTCGGCGGTTCCCACCGGAACGGTGGACTTGTTAACGATGATCTTGCGGCTGCTCATATGCTGACCAATGGTCCGGGCGACAGCCAGTACATGTTGTAAATCGGCAGAACCATCCTCATTGGGAGGGGTTCCTACGGCGATCATTTGCAACTCACCGAAGTCGACGCCTTCATTCGGATTCGTCGTGAAGTGCAGTCTGCCCTGCTGCTGATTCTGTTCGAGCAGCGTATCCAGCCCCGGTTCGTAGATTGGGACGATGCCGCGCTTGAGACCCTCGATTTTTTCTTTGTCGATATCGACGCACATCACTTCATGGCCGGCATCCGCAAGACAGGCGCCGGTGACAAGACCAACGTAGCCAGTGCCGAATACTGTAACTCTCATAATTTACGATCCTGATAAATAAGGGGAGCCACTATCGAGAGGCTTTTCAAAGAGCTTTGTCGCGTAGCAAGGCAAATTTAATGCGATTAACGAGCTTCTCGGCGACCAGGCGCAATCCTCCTTCAGCGTAGACGGTGGAAGCCCGTACCCACAGCGACTCGAATCGCAGAAAGTGCGCGAGAAGATAAGATTTCAGCTTATTGATACGCAACGGTTTGATCCTGGTGCGCCTCATGTGCTGCTGAACCTGGTTAAAGTGATTGGACCAGATCATTGCTACCCGTTCAACGCTATGCTTTTCAAGCACGTCTTTGTAGGCGTTGCTCGCAATCCTGGCTCGCAAGGGGGAATCGGAAATCAATTGGCTTATGGCTGAAATCCACGCTTGAGTCGTATGGTCGGTAAGCAGTCCGGTTTCACCATCGGCGACTGAACGTTGGTAGGGCGGCATGTTCGAATAAATCCCGGCTATGCCGCACGCTGAATACTCGCGGTATTTGTTGTTGGTTTTGCAGCGATTGGAGTAGTTATCGATCAGGGGTGCCAGTCCGATCGACCACTGTCGCTCCTGTTTGAAATGTATAAAATCTTCATAGTTCGCATTATGGGGGAAAGTACGTATGCGGCTATCAGACCCTAGCTCAGACGGCGTAGCTCCTATGAATTCGAATACTACCTGAGGATACGCGTCCAATATCGGTCGAATTACCGGTTTGATGATCTCCAGATCATTGACTCTGGATGGACTTCCGGCAAACCCGATACGCAATTCCCCGTGTGCGGGAGGTTGTGTAGCCTTTAATAATGAAAAATCGAAAAATGATGGCAAAATTTCGATTTTTTCATTGAACTGATAAAGAAACTCCGCCAGCAGGTCCGAGTTGGTCAATACGCGGTAGGCGCCGGAAACGGCAGCCTCCAAAGTGTGACGGATAAGTGGGTGCTGGTAATAAAGGGCAATAGGAGAGTCGCCCTCGATTTTCCAGAAGTTATCATCTATGTAATAGATGTACGGGTGGTGGGCGCTTTGTAGCCTGTCAATCCAGAGCCGCAGCGACGGATCGCCGCTGCGGACAAAAAACGGAATGGTGGTTTTTCGAATATCCGAAGGCTTCAGCGCACCCAGGAAGACCTTACGGTAAACGACTCCGTAAGGCTCACAGGCAGACAGCATATGCTCGATCAAATGGGTCGTGGCGATCTCCCCTTCGATGACCAGCAGGATATCTATTTTTGGCTTTATCAAGCTGCGACCTTCAGCCATTACTGTAGCGCGGCAAAAGGGAAGTATTTGCAGCGCTTTCTGATCAGCGAATACTCGCTGACTTCATAAAGACCAACGGGAACGTCGGATTCTTTGACAAAAATGCGCAAATACCAGTTTTTCTCCAATGTCGTCGCTGTCGGGAGCTCGAAATGAGTCGGTGCGTCAGGATTTACAACGGCGAGCGGCAGGGCGACCTGTGCAACGACCTCCTTGTCGCTGGAAACAATTTCGATACCAACCAGCCCTTGGTTTCCGCGCATTAATGGTCGGATAGCCAGGGTGATACGGTGAAGACTGTCTTGTTTGATCGGCATGAGGTACTCCCGATACGGAATATTCCTCAAGTCGTCCCCCAAGGCCAGCATCGGGCGAGAGGTGTTGAGAAGGTGTTTTTCCGTGAAGTCCCTGAGCGCAGAAAATGCCGGTGAGATCGAGTCCCACAGTGAGCCTTTGCTCTTGTACAGCGAGACCAGTTGCAAGGAGCGTGAGGCACGATAGCCGCTTACTTCGGTCTGAAGATTGTCGATTACCTGGAGCGCCTCATGGCGCGAGTGATTAGCATGCTGCTGTGCATTGCTGAGCGCCAGTTTCAGATGCTTCACCTCTTGCGCCAGCGGCGACTGGATTTGGGAAGCTTGCCGCGCCGAGGTCAATTCCTGGCTGAGCCGACTCTGTTCGCTTTTCCAGGTACCTTCCTTGGCACGATACCAATCGATGATGCCGTTGGCCGTAAGGAGCTCGGCCTTGAGCAAAGCTACTCTTGCATCAATAGTTGCCAGGCTTTCCAGTTTGTCGCGCAGTTCCTGATTTGTCCGCACCAGGGCCAGGACTTCCTGATTGGCTTGCGTGGCAGCAGACTGGGCATGAGCCAGACCCTGCATGAGTTCGTCAAGCTGGGCAGATGACTGTGCAGCTTCATCCTGAAGTCGCATATTTTGTTCGTTGAGACCCAGCGCTTTATCATTCAGCAACTGATTCTGCAGCTCAGACTTCATCAGTTTGATGTTGCTTTCATGAAGCTGGTTATTCAGCAGTTCGGTCTTTTCGAACAGCCCCATTACCTGCAAGCGCAGATGATGGTTTTCAGTCCTTGTCTCATGAAGCAGGCGTTCGGATTGCGCTCGATCTTCGGTCAGCTCATTGATTCGCCGTTCGACAGCCACATCTGGGCCCTGAGCCAACGGTTTCCTGTTGGCGAGCTCAAGTTTCAATTCTTCGATACGCTGACGAAGCGCCGCTTCACTTTGGGTGAATTTCTGAATGATCTGTTCTTGCTCGTGCATCTTAAGGTGCCTGATGTAATAAGGTTCATAGGGTACGAACGCGTCGACATGCTCGGAGAAGCTGGCGTCAGGCGAGCGTTCATCACCTTTCCAAACGATAAGCTGGTACATGATCTGTTCACATACGTTGAACCGTTCGTTACGAAACTTTCTCTTTTGTTCGAGAGGAAGGTGGCTGTATTCGGGGAAATAGAAAAACTCAACGTTGATCAATCGAATATCAAGGCCCGGGTTGGAGTTGTCCGACTTTGAAAGCCCCCATGGACGTTGTACCGGGTCAGGATAATCAAGCGGGTCTACGGGCGTCTCTGGATGGTCCGTCCAGAAACGAGGCGTGTGCTCATTGAATACGGTGAGATGGTAAGGGTTTGCTACGTTCAGTTTCTGTTCGTAATAAGGTGCGATGATACATACTTGCGCGCCGTGCTTACACACACGATAAATTTCGCGCATTGTGAACATCAAGTCCTTGGTGTGTTCCAAGGCATGGGATGAAAATAGTAGATCGACCGAGTCATCTTCTAACGGCAGAACTGCATCAATATCGGCCAGGATATCGACTTCCGGCATAGGAAACCGGTCAATTCCGATGAACCCTTCCTGCTTGCGTTTACCGCAGCCGAGGTCGATCCTTACTGGTTCGTTTTCAGGTTTCATTTATCCAAGGCTCTGCACATTTGGCTGATCTGACTGCGCGTTGAAAAAAGAGTTTCGAGCAGCATATCTTCATTTGAGGGGATCGATGGTCTTTGTTCCGCTACCGTTGCGGACTGTACCGCGACCTGATGTTTGGAGAATTCATCAAATGCCTGGTTGTACAGATCCACCAGTTCGGATCGAACGTACGTGGGCCGGGCAAGGAATTGCATGGATCTCTGCGCACGGTCCACAATTTCCAGGCGCTGTTCAGGTGAAAGGCGCATATATTCCGAAATCGCTGCGGCCATCGCTTCAGGGCTGTCGTTCTTGGAAAGGAAGCCACTGTAGCGGTGTTTGATAATCTCGCCCACGCCACCTACGTTCGTCGATACCACCGGGATACCCATTGCCATGGCTTGTAGCATGGTTTGCGGCATCGATTCGTCAGTGGCAGAAATCAGCAGCAGATCCGACCGGTCATAGAAGGGCTTCGGATCATCAATAAAACCGTGCAGCGTGAATTTGTCTCGGAAACCGCTGTTTTCGATCAATGAAGTGCATTTTTGGACATACACGTCGTTGAATACGTCATAGCCAATCAGGTCAACCGAGACATCAAATCCGGCTTCGTTCAGCAATATTGCGGCCTGGATTGCGCCCAGCTGGTTTTTCCTGGGCTGGAGTGTGCCCGAGACGAGAATACGAAGTGCGTTCTGGGTATTTGCCACGCGCTTCCGATTTTCGCCAAATGCATTGAAGTAATCGTCAGCGACTGGGCAGACGATTCGCCTGGCCGGACTTTTCGATAGGCTCGCCCATTTAAATCCATGAGTAAGCGAAGAACAATGGATTGAGTCGGCAAAGCGAACAACAAACTTGTCGGCGCCTTCGTAGTATTGATGAACACTTGCTGTACATGGAATGCCCAGTCGTTTGGCCAGCAAGCTCATGGTGGGCGACCAGGTTGTAAAGTGCAGCAGTCCGATATTCTCGTTCGCCAGACGGCGGGCGAGAATATTTGCAGCCAGCTCATCCTGCGGTTGGAATGGGCGCTGGGGCTGAGGGGGTTCTGTGTAACCCGATGGCCAACTTTCTTCTATTAGGTTAGCTCCGCCAGTAGCCGCATCCCAACGCGATTTGAACGCGGCGCTATAGACAGCATCTTTGGGAACGAGCCCCAGGACACGGAAACCAAGGGACGCAACGAGGCTCGCATGCCTGATCAGATGAAGCGTGGCGCCGCCCAGCGCTGCTTCATGGAAACCATAAACGATAGTCTTGTCGCCGAGCCTCGATTGCAGGCGAACGGATTCGAAAGTGGCCAGGAAGTCGTAGAACTGCGATTCGGTGGTATACCGCGACAGAACCAGGTTGCGAGCATTCTCAAGCATCTCGGTCCGCTCCTGCTGGCTCATCGAGTATGCTTTGGCCAATGCACCTTCCCACGCTTCGATAGTGTTCTCGACCTTGATGCAACAGGCGTCCGGGATATCGGAATAAGGGACCGCGTCGGTGAAGATGCAGACCGCCCCGGCAGCGACCGATTCCAAAAGCTTGACGGGGCTTTTGCTGCGGGCTGCCCGTGTACTGAAGTCGAGAGGGACCAGTGCCACGTCAAAGCTGCACATGCTCAAATCCCGCACGTAACTTTCATAGACATGAGTGAACGGCTTGAAATAGACCGGGCAATCCAAGGGGCCGAATTTATCCGGGTCCAATCCCCAGAAATGAAACTCCACGGAGTTCGAATTCTTACTGACGAAACTTGATAGTGCCGGCCATAGCTCGCGCAAGATATCTTCGCGCACAGCCCCGGACATAATGGCGAACTTCAGACGCTTGTCGCGACGATATGTACGTTTCTGAACGAATCGGGCATGGATATTGGTATGGAGTCTGGCTGTCTTGCTATTGAGCTCGCTCAGATCCTCATTGATCGCATCGCTGTACCCGATGCAGCAATCCACATTTTTGATCTGGTGGACGATTTCCTGGTACGCCGGCGTGCCTGGCGCCAGGAAGCTGTGCTGCGGTCCAACCGAATGGAAGTGCAGCATGTTGTCATCCATCAAATACGCCATGGGCGTCTTGCCCTTTTGGATATTGATGAAATGACTGGCGGCAGCGCCAACGGTGCGGTACAGGACTGCCACGTCGATACCGGTCAAATCGACGGTCAGTAGCTCGTTTTCCTTGACGAAAGTGCTATTGATCGCCCGTTGCTCCGGCAGCGTCGTGAAATTATTGATCGTGACATCGACCGAAGTGGAATAGTCCGGCTTGACGGTCAACAAATGCAATTTGCGACCGCGGGCGCTCGCTGCCACGGCCATTTCGCTATCGCTGCAGTAATCATTAAACTTCGTCAGGAAGGGGATAGCTTCCATTCGCCGGTATTCGTTGATCTCCGCATCGGTGAACGAGCCGGAAAACTGCGCGAGATCGACAACGTCGTAGTTGCCGATGGCCGCAGGCGTCAGCAACTGGTCCCGTGGTATGGAGAGGCTCTTGCGGTACCGGGTGAAGAACAGGGGAATTTCCTTGCCCAGCGAGTCGGCCAAGTTAGCGCGTACATGAGACGTTACCTCATCCACCCAAATAAAATCTGCGTGTTTGGCAAATCTCAGCCACAGATCGTAATCCGAAAAACGCCGCATCATGACGTGTGAGTCGTACATGCCGGCGATATCGTACAGCGCCTTGTGATGCATTACGGTGTTGTTGGCTATGTAGTTAGCGTTCATCAACAGACCGTAATTGAAGGGACCGCCCAGCTTGCGAGAGGTTGTCGTTCCGTCGGCGAGTGCAATGTCGACACTGGCATTTCCATAGACAACGGCAGGTTTGCTGCATTTATCAAGCTGTTCTACGCGTACTTGCAGGCTGTTTTTCGTCCACAAATCATCGTCGAACTGATAAGCGATGTACTTGCCCTTCGCCAGCAGCGCGGCCTGATTAACCCGCAGAGCCGGTAGACCACTGTTTTTATGGTAGGAATGGACGATGATGCGTGGATCTTTTTTCAGGTACTCCTGCAACACCGCCGCGGACCCGTCCCGAGAGCCATCATCCACAATGATCAGTTCGAAATCTTCATAGCTCTGGGCCAGCACGCTGTCGATGGATTCCTGGAGCGGGCCATGTCCGCGGGAGTAGGTAGGCAGGATCACGGTGACTTTAGGGGCCGACGGAGCCTTGCTACTGGCGTAGACCTTAAGGTCAGTAGAAAAGTCGCTAAATTTCATGGCTGTTCCAAGGGCTGTTTTAGTTGGGGCGTAGTGTGGCGAGAGAGCAGGCGATCGATGATTGGCCGTATTTTTTGTTGATATAGCCAGTGCTTGAAATTTCCGGAAATGATAGAAAAAACTGTTACGAGCCTCACTGGACAGGATGAGGCATGGAGCGTAGCGCCTGATGACTTGAAGACCAAGTACAGGCAGTAAATAATTGGCACGTGCAGCAAATAGATGTCGTATGAATAGTCATTCAAAATGTACTGAATATTCTTGAGTGTTGATGTCCCTATCATGTTCTTCCTTCTAATGAGATGCCTATTACTTGATTACAGGCTGTTCGTATGCGCATCGTTGTAGCGCTTGACGATCTCGTCGGTGGGGCCGTCCGCTACTATCTGGCCCTTGTGCAGCCATATTGTCCTGTTACAGAAGTCATTCAACAGGCTGAAATTGTGGGTTGTGAAAACCAGAATCTTGCCCTGTTCCATGAATTCAAACATTCGGCGCTTGGCTTTCTCTGCAAAAGAGATGTCGCCCGCTCCCATGACTTCGTCGATCAGGAGAATTTCCGGATTGATACTGGTCGACACGGCAAATGCCAGGCGAATGAACATTCCGGAGGAGTAGGTTCGTACCGGATAATCGAGAAAATCCCCAAGTTCAGTGAACTTGGCAATCTCTGGAAGTTTTTCTTCAATCGCCTCTGGTGACATGCCTAGCAACAGACCGCGAATACGAATGTTGTCCCAGCCTGACTGGTTCATTTCGAAACCGGTGGCGAATTCAAACATTGGGCAGACATGACCTTTGATTGAAACCGTGCCTGACGTCGGTGGATAAATATCCGCCATCACTTTCAGCAAAGTACTCTTGCCGGCACCGTTGAGCCCTATCAGCCCAACGCGTTCTCCGTGGTTGATCTCCAGGTTGATGCCTTGCAGCGCGGCGATGCGATAATTGGTGGCAGTCGCTGCGTTGCGTGTCAGCAACTTGCGCCTGACCCAGCTTTTCAACCCTTCTTCGCTGCTCAATGCTCCTTCGAAAGTAATATCGACATTCTTCAGGACAAGTGATGCATGAGTCATAAAAGGAATACCACGCGAGAGTCGAGCTTCATGGCCACGAGCAGTGACAGAAGCCAGGAGGTCAGTACGTAGACACCGGCCCACATGTAGTTTTCAGGTAGTGCCAGTTCACCCTGGATAATTGGGTGTCGCACGACATCAATAAGGTAATAAAGCGGATTGAGCTGGTAAATGAACCCAAGCCCTTTCTCATGCAACATCTGGATCGGGAACATGATGGGCGTGACGAAGAACATCATTTGCAGCATCACAGCCATTGCGTGGGGAAAGTCTCGAAATCGGGCGCCGAGGTAGGCGCTGATCGTGATGTGTCCGAAGGCCGCCATGATCAGAAGCAACAGGCCTGGGATGGCATATAGCCAGCCCATCGCGTTGACTTCATGAAAGAACAGTTGCACCGGTATCACCACCGCAATGCCAATGAGCAGCACGATAACGCTTGATATCAGGGTTCTCAGCAGATAGATCTGCTTGGGATAGGAAAATTGCTTGATGTATCCCTCGGCCCTGACAAAGGTTGCGCTGGCATCAGTGATGGACGCAACGATGAACCCCCATAGTGCAAAGCCACATGCCAGATAGGGCAAAAACTCGTGGACGGGCTGACCGAATAACAATCCATAGATAAGGCCGACACCTGTAACAAAGAAACCAGTTGTCAGCACGATCCATAGCGGACCAATGAACGATCGGTGAAACCTTGCCTTGATGTCCTGAACGCCCAGATAAGTCCAAACACGCCACATTTTCAACGCGCGGCCGCTATCGATAAACAGTCTTGTGACACTCGTCATTCAATTCCCGCCTGGTTCTTCCGCACGCCCATTCTAATCAGTCCCTCGTAACGTTGCTCTTCCTGAAAGCCATGCTTGAGGTAAAGGCGGATGGCGCGATCGTTAGTCTCGATTACTTCGAGAAAAACGTATTCCAGGTCAAGTACTTCCCAGCAGATACTCAGCAGAACCCCGCACGCCCGGCTGATATAGCCGCGTCCCGCGTGATCCGGATCGGCGAGGAACCGGCCCACTTCGGCTGAGCGTGTCTGCCAGTCAATTGCGTAGACGGACGCTTGTCCTACCAGCGAACCTTCTGCTTCAACGACGAACAGATAGTCAGTGTCCTTAGGCTGGTAATGATTGTGAAACCAATTGGAATGTTGCTCATAAGTCAATGGAGTCGAAGTCTTGAACCAGACACGAGCCTCGTCCCGGTTTCGCCAGGACAAGGTCTCATGTAAGTCACTCTCTTCGATTAAGCGAAGACGCAACGCGTCGTCTCCAAACGAGGGGAGTGAACGCTTCATTTTGCGTAGCGAATCAGCAGTTCGCACACGGTATCGACGTCGGCGCGGGTAAGACCGAGGTGCATCGGCAGCGACAGGATTTCCTGGCTGGCCTTGGCCGCTTTCGGGCAGGTCCCTGCACCGAACGAGTACATGGCGTATTCAGTGTTGTCGCGGTAATGCACGCCAGGATAGATCTGATGTTCGTTCAGGGCCAGCATGACGGCGTCCCGATCCTTCACGCGGACCTGCAACAAATGAGTCGAAGACTCGCAGCCAGGCGTAACGTTGACGATGCTGATTTTGGTCTGACCAGCCAGATTCTCGCGATACCAGGAAGCCAGCTGGCGGCGGTAAGCGTTGTCCAGGTCCAGATACTTGAGTTGCACCAGGCCCATCGCTGCCATGATCGAGTTGCCGTGGTACTTGTAGCCCAGCTCCTCCACGTCATACATCCACTTATAGGCACCTTGTGCAGCCGTACGCGCGAAGGTGTCCTTGTTGATGCCCAGCCAGGTCAGTTTGCGAACGCGCTCGTCATCTTCGCGATCCTTGAAGCAGATCATGCCGGAGTCTGCAGTCGGCAGGTTCTTGACCGCCTGGAAGCTGAACACGACGCTGTCCGCTTCCTGACCGACATGCTTGCCGTTGACGCGGGTGCCGGCCATGTGGGCTGCATCGAGAATAAGCTTGATGCCGCGCTCTTTACAGATTTCCACGATTTTCTGGTATTGCCCGACGTTGCCGCCGATACCAACGAAAATAAGTGCTTTGGTCTTCGAGGTGATGCGTTCAACGACGCTCTCCGGATCCAGGCACAACGATTCGTCGACATCCGCGAAAACTGGCTTCATGCCGGCATACAGAATGGCATGGTTGGTGGAAATGAATGTCAGGGGAGTGGTGATGACTTCATCATCATCGGCCCAGCCAAACTTGGTCTTGAACAGTTCAATGGCCAGATGCAGGCCGACTGTATTGGAGCTCAGGAAGTGAGCATGTGGCAAACCGGTATAGGTTTTCCATTCTTCTTCCATGGTGGCGGTCTTGAAGCCGAGGCCGGTCCAGCCTTTTTCGAGGCATTCGCGAATCGCGGCGAGGCATTCATCAATGCGGAATTTTGGAACGAACAGCTGAATCGACATGGGAATATCCTTATAGGTAGGTTCGGCCAAAGCTTGAAGGCGCTGTACATACCGATCGGGTTTTATGCAAGTGTTGGGTAGATGACCTGGAAGCCGACGAAGATCGCCGGTACGCAAGCTCTACTGGTGTGGCACTGGGCCGGTCAAGCAGAGTGAAGCAAGCAGGACGAAAAGCGATCTCCTTATCCCGTTCTGGACAATAGGAGGTTTTCCACGTGCGAAGGTCAGTGCTTCCGGCGGCGGCCCTATTCGAGCGCCCCCAGCAAATCTGCCACAGGACTTGGTAGCGCGGGCGATGCCAGACATGTAGCAAATAAGCGGAAATGGACAATTGTTCGTTTCGGTAAAGGGCACGTTACATGTCCGCATACCCATCACGCCCGTAGAGGCAGTAAGGGGGAACGCGGGACCAGACATTCGCTTGTGTCAAAAACCTTTCTCCCTAGGCTGTCTCGGGCTCGATTTCGCTAGCACGGTATCGATGGGACTACCTGTCACCAGGCAATTTTCCTAAGGCAGCGCAGGACTATTCCAGCTACGTGTGCAGATCCTTCCTACACGGGGGGAATCATAGTCATATCTGTCCCGTGAAGCCATAACTTTGGATCGTATAGTCAAAACTGGTCCGGAGGGCGGCAGCGGGCAGGCTACCGTGCCCCCTTCATCACCTGGGAGGATTCTGACAGGATGCGCCATGTAGCTCTTGGGGGGGGGAGGCTGGTCTCGCCGTTCGGGCATCTACCTTCACCCAGGAGTGGGAATGTTCGGACCGCAGCGAGAGGAACTATCGAATGCTGTGAAAAGGCAGTCATCGCGAAAGGGCGCTTTCAAGCAGTGGAGCCTACTTATCCTTGGGCTTTTTCCTGTTCGAGTTGTGGCGCAATGCCCCCTCGGGTCGGCGTGCGTGGTATCACAAAAAACACCCCGGCAGATTAGTCAAGGCTTGAGCTGTTCAAAATCATCCTGGCGTGCTAAAACCTCTGAAGCGCTATCTAGCTGCTTGAAAAAGAAGGGGAAAGTATGACGAAGTCGGAGTTGATCGAACGAATTGTCACCCATCAAGGGCTGCTCTCTTCCAAAGATGTCGAGTTGGCCATCAAGACTATGCTTGAACAAATGTCACAAAGCCTGGCGACTGGCGATCGGATCGAGATCCGTGGCTTTGGCAGCTTCTCCTTGCACTATCGTGCGCCTCGTGTAGGTCGTAACCCGAAAACAGGTCAGTCCGTCAGTCTCGATGGCAAATTCGTTCCGCATTTCAAGCCCGGTAAAGAGTTGCGTGATCGCGTGAATGAAGACGAGGATGAGGGGCTTTGATAGCAGTCACAGATCAGGGAGTCCCTCATGCGTAGCCTGAAACGCATTTTTCTCGCCGTGTCCGGTCTCTTGCTGATTATGATGGTTCTGGCGTTTGTGCTGGAAAATCAACAATCAGTAGCGGTGTTGTTTCTGGGGTGGACGGGCCCTCAGTTACCCGTCTCGGTGCTTATGATCGCAGCGCTGCTGGTGGGTATGGTCATTGGACCGATTCTGGGGTGGCTTTTCATGCGCAGGTCCGGAGCGTCGGGTAAGCGATTGGCCTGAGGCGACAGCTTTATTGACCGCGTACGTCAATTTTCCGTTACGAATTGTCTAATCCATTAGTAAATCCTTCACTAAGCTGTAAAATGCGTCGCCTCCCCCGATCAGGGCGTAGCTGCATCGGCATGGGTGGTTTCCGTCGAAAGTCCTCCGCCTGTTGAGGTGGCTTCGACGTTCATGGATCAGACAGTGCTCTGTTGGTGGCCTGTCAGTAACTCTAGGGTATGGTTTCGAGTGAAAATTCTAGTCACCGGCGGTGCCGGGTTTATCGGTTCGGCAGTCATCCGTCACATTATTTCCAATACCGCCGACTCTATCATTAATGTCGATAAGCTTACGTACGCTGGCAATCTGGAGTCCCTGGCCGAAGCCAGCCTGAGTTCTCGTTATGCGTTCGAGCGCGTCGATATCTGTGATCGTGTCCAGATCGATCGCGTGTTTGCTGAGCATCAACCCGATGCCGTCATGCACCTGGCCGCAGAATCCCACGTGGATCGCTCTATTTCCGGTCCGTCTGAGTTCATCCAGACCAACATCATTGGCACCTACACGTTGTTGGAAGCTGCTCGTCACTATTGGGCCGCTCTGGAGCAAGAGCGTAAAAGTCGATTCCGCTTCCATCACATCTCCACTGACGAGGTCTACGGAGATCTCGAGGGGCCGGAAGATCTGTTCACCGAAACCACTCCATACCAGCCAAGCTCGCCATATTCGGCCAGCAAGGCCAGTTCTGATCACCTGGTTCGCGCTTGGGCTCGTACATATGGCCTGCCGACTTTGGTCACCAATTGCTCCAACAACTATGGGCCATGCCATTTTCCCGAGAAACTGATTCCGCTGATCATCCTCAACGCGCTGGAAGGCAAGCCTCTGCCCGTCTACGGCAAGGGGGATCAGGTGCGTGATTGGCTCTATGTCGAGGACCATGCCCGCGCGCTATATAAGGTGGTGACCGAAGGCGCGGTCGGCGAGACCTATAACATCGGTGGTCATAATGAGAAGCAGAACATCGAAGTTGTGCATACTCTCTGTGAGCTGTTGGACGAATTGCGTCCGGATTCCGCTCACAGACCTCATGCAAACCTGATTACCTACGTTCAGGATCGCCCGGGCCACGACCAGCGCTATGCTATCGATGCAAGCAAAATCCAACGCGAGCTGGGTTGGATGCCGGAGGAAACCTTTGAAAGCGGTATTCGAAAGACAGTCGAGTGGTACCTGAGCAACGCGGAGTGGGTGGCCCATGTAAAAAGTGGTAGCTATCAACAATGGATCGACCAAAATTACGCAGGCCGCTCCAACAAAACATGAAAGTCCTTTTGCTTGGCAAGAATGGGCAGATCGGGTGGGAGCTCCAACGCTCACTCGCTCCGCTTGGTGAGCTGGTCGCGCTGGCCCGCCATTCAGTCGATGGTCCGTATCTGGACGTTTCCGACCTTGACGCGCTGCGCGCAACGATCCGCAAAGTCCAGCCTGACATTATAGTCAACGCAGCGGCGTATACTGGCGTCGATAAAGCTGAGTCCGAACGAGATCTGGCTAGTCGTGTCAACGCTCAAGCCATTGAGGTTATGGCTGAGGAAGCGGTGCGCTTGGGAGCCTGGCTGGTTCATTACTCGACCGATTATGTCTTTAGTGGCGAGGGACGGGAACCCTGGAAGGAAGCAGATACGGTCGCTCCAGTGAATTTTTATGGCGAGAGCAAGCTCGCTGGAGAGCGTGCGATTGCCACCACTGGCTGCAAACATCTGATTTTCCGCACAAGCTGGGTTTATAGCGCTAGGGGCAACAATTTCGCCAAGACGATGTTGCGCTTGGCGAGAGAGCGTGAGGTCTTGAATGTTATCGATGACCAGATTGGCGCTCCTACTGGTGCCGAATTAATTGCAGATGTCACCGCCCTAGCTATCCAGCAGGTTTTGAGGCGACCGGAATTGGGTGGCCTTTATCACCTGGCAGCTGCGGGTGAAATCTCATGGCATGGTTATGCTAAACATGTGATTGAATTTGCCAAGGCCAACGGTGAGGCCCTCGCTGTCGAGACGATCAATCCGATTGATGCCTCGGCGTATCCTGCCCCCGCCGTCCGTCCTCTGAATTCCCGATTAAATACCCAGAAGCTGCGCGAAAATTTTTCTCTACACTTGCCGGATTGGCAAAGTGGTGTAACCAGAATGCTAAGGGAAGTGCTAAGCAAATGACCACGACAAATCGTAAAGGCATCATCCTCGCCGGTGGTTCAGGTACTCGCCTGCACCCATTGACCCTCGGCGTGTCCAAACAGATGTTGCCGATCTACGACAAGCCGATGATCTTTTACCCGCTGTCGGTCTTGATGTTGGCAGGGATGCGTGAAATCCTGATTATCTCTACACCTGAAGACTTACCGTGTTTCCAGAAACTGCTGGGTGACGGTAGCTTGTACGGAATCAAACTGACCTATGCGGAGCAGCCCAGCCCTGACGGACTGGCTCAGGCTTTCATTATTGGTGAAGAATTTATTGGCAAGGACCCTTGCTGCTTAATCTTGGGCGACAATATTTTCTACGGTCAGCACTTTTCAGACAATCTGCACTCAGCGTGTACTCAGGAGCAAGGTGCTACGGTGTTTGGCTACCATGTCTCCGACCCTGAGCGTTTTGGTGTCGTGGAGTTCGATAAGTCAGGCCGTGCGCTGAGCATCGAAGAGAAGCCGCATACGCCGAAGTCAAACTATGCCGTAACCGGTCTGTACTTTTACGACAACCAAGTGGTAGAGATCGCCAAGAGCATCAAGCCGTCCGAAAGGGGAGAGCTGGAGATCACCGATGTCAATCGAGCATATCTTGACCAAAAAACACTGAACGTTGAGATGCTCGGTCGGGGGTTCGCATGGTTAGATACTGGTACTCATGATTCTCTTCTGGAGGCCAGCCACTTTGTGCATACCATTGAGCAGCGCCAAGGGCTGAAAGTGGCGTGCTTGGAAGAGATTGCGTATCACAATGGTTGGATTACGGCAGAGCAGCTGAGTGCCCAAGCCACAGCTCTCAAAAAGACAGGCTATGGTCAGTATCTGCAAAAGCTACTCGACTCACCAAGTTGAATGGCGTGTTTCGCCTCTTTTACATTCCTGTACCGTCGGTGTTTGGACTGATATGCCAATAGTGCAGCCTCGAGTCGCAGTTTTATTGGCAGCCTACAATGGAATGCGCTGGATCGGGGAGCAATTGGATTCGATCCTCTGTCAATCCACGGTCCATGTAACCGTCTATATCAGTGTGGACCCGTCCAGCGATGGGACGGAGCAATGGTGCGCAGAGGCCGCGCGACGCTATGGCAATGTGGTCTTGTTGCCCCCTGCGGGCCGTTTCGGTGGGGCTTCGCGCAATTTTTTCCGCCTGTTTCGTGATGTTGATTTCAGCGGCTTTGACTTCGTCGCTTTTTCGGATCAGGACGACATCTGGCACCTTGATAAGCTTGAGAGAGCGGTCCACGCATTAGAGTTGCGGCAGGCTCAAGCTTATTCCAGCAACGTGACGGCTTTGTGGCCCAATGGCGACAGGCACCTTCTGGATAAGGCTCAACCACAGGCACAATGGGATTTTATATTTGAAGCAGCTGGCCCCGGCTGCACTTATGTGCTGCGTCAGGAGCTGGCGGAGTCAATGAAAAGCTCAATGCTTGCCAATTGGGATTTACTTCAACAAGTAAGTTTGCACGATTGGTATTGCTATGCTTTCGCCCGGTGCCATGGTTATAGCTGGTACATTGATCCGAAACCTTCGATGGAGTATCGACAGCATTCGAATAACCAGGTGGGAGCGAACAAAGGCATACGACCTCTGATTGCCCGTTACAAGCGGATTCACCAAGGTTGGTGGTTCAGACAAGTTAAATTGATTGTCTCACTCGTCGGGCTGGACAAGGATCCGTTCGTTTCCAGTTGGTATTCGCTGGGTCCCATGCAGTTGATACATCTTTCGTTTAACGCCGCACATTGCAGGCGACGGTTAAGAGATAAGCTTCTGTTTTTTGTTGTTTGCTGGGCGGCAGTTTTACTTGGGAGAAGTTATCCATGACGTCGCCACGTGTATTGGTAACCGGGGCGGGGGGATTTGTCGGAGAGTCGCTGATCCTGAAGCTTCTGGCCAGCAAGAGATTCACCCCTGTTGGGACGTCACGTCGCACGATTAGATTGAATACTCTGTGCCAAGTCTTGACGTTGGATTTGAATCGCCCCGAGGAATGGCCTTCGCTATCGGGTATCCAGGTGCTGGTGCATTGTGCTGCGCGTGTGCATGTGATGAACGAAAGGGCAGAGGATCCGCTTACTTCCTTTCGACAGATTAATGTTCAAGCGACGGCCGATCTGGCAAGGCATGCGGCAAGCTGTGGGGTGAAACGGTTTATTTTTATCAGCTCGATCAAAGTGAATGGCGAGCAGACCTTCCCGGGGGCTCCGTTCACTGCGGATGACAAACCGGCGCCTGTGGACCCTTATGGAATATCGAAGCTTGAAGCCGAACTTGCTTTGATGGCAATTGGGCGGGAAACGGGGATAGAAATCGTTGTCATTCGGCCGCCCCTGATTTACGGAGACGGCGTCAAGGCAAATTTCCGGGTGATGTTGAAATGGTTGAATAAGGGGGTTCCGCTGCCGTTTGGTGCGGTCACCAATCTGCGTAGTCTGGTCTCGATGGAGAATCTGGTCGATCTTATCGTCGTGTGTATCGATCACCCTGGCGCTGTGGGGCAGATATTTCTGGTCAGTGATAACGAGGATATATCGACCACTCGTCTTTTAAAGGAATTAAGTATTGGGTTGGGCAAGAAGGCTCGCCTGCTACCTGTCCCTCAATGGCTATTGCTGGGAATAGGTCGAGTGTTGAGAAAGGAGGCGTCGGTAGGGCGGTTGTGTAATTCACTTCAGGTCGATATATCAAAAACCTGTGAGCGTTTGAACTGGAAGCCAATAATAGACGCGGCTTCTGCTTTGCGAAGGACTGCTGTCGGCTTCAAACAACGTGAGCGTTGATGTGGCTGGATGGATTCAGGATTTATCAACGCGATGGGAGGTACAGTGGTAGCTTCGTTTAAATCTGCACACATGGACGATGATTCTGACGAGTCTCATTGCAAAAAGGAACTTATACCTTTTTCTCCTGCCAGGGTTTCGGTATTGCTTTGTACCTTTAATGGCGCGCGATTCCTGAAGCAACAACTGGACTCCATTGAACAGCAGACGTTCGGCGATTGGCGACTCATCGTCTCCGACGACGGCTCGGTCGACGATACTCTGGAAATTCTCGAGCATTACAGGGCTCGGTGGGGAGAGGGCCGTCTGGTGCTACTGCAAGGCCCGAAGAAAGGTTTCGCCGCAAACTTCATGACGCTCACGGCCAAGAGTGAAGGGCATTCGGAGTTCTATGCCTGGGCAGATCAGGATGATGTGTGGCGTGAAGACAAGTTGGAACGGGCTATTAAGTGGCTCGACTTGCAGCCGTCAGATCATGCGGCTTTGTATTGCACCCGCACCGAGTTGATTGATGAACAAGGCGTATCCATAGGTTTTTCTCCGCTGTTCAGGCATCCAGCTGCCTTCGCCAATGCGTTGGTCCAGAACATCGCCGGCGGAAATACGATGGTGTTCAATCAAGTAGGTTGTCAGACGATCACTGCTGCCGGGGAGAACTCAGTCGTTGCTCACGATTGGTGGGCGTATCTGGCCATTTCCGGGGTAGGTGGGCGAGTATGTTATGACGCTCGACCGTCGATGCTTTACCGTCAGCATGGCGGAAACATCATCGGCTCTAACTCAAGCCTGACCAGTCGGATCACGCGGATCCGTATGGTGTTTCGCGGACGGTTTCGTCGCTGGAACGAGACAAACCTCGCGGCGCTCGCATTGATCGGTGAGAAACTCACGCCTGCAAACCACAGCATTTTTGACTGTTTTAAAAAGGCCCGCCAGCAGAGGGGGCTGAAACGGCTTTATTGGTTAAAACGTTCCAGTGTGTACAGGCAGACTGTCGCGGGCAATCTTGGCCTGTTACTGGCAGCTTTTGTCGATGGAATCTGAGTAGATGGCAAACTTGCGCTACGGGTGTCGCACAAAGGTCGTGAGCTTTTGCTCTTTTTCTGAGTTCCGATGCTTCGTCAGCGGCCTATCCCTTATCCAGCTGGTGCAAGCAACATGATGTTTGCCGCAGTGTTCCTCATCGTTCTCGTCGCGTCCTGGGGGCTTACCTGGTTACTGCGTCGTTATGCTTTGTCAAAAAGCCTGATGGATATCCCTAACGAGCGCAGTTCTCATTCGGTGCCAACACCTCGTGGGGGAGGTTTGGCGATAGTCTTCAGTTTCCTTGCTACCCTACCTGTCCTCGGTGTTTCAGGTTGGATGGATGAAGGGACGATATATGCCCTGCTGGGAAGCGGCCTGTTGGTTGCTTTTATGGGGTTCGCCGATGACCATGGGCACATCGCGGCAAGATGGCGCTTGCTTGGACACTTCACGGCAGCTATCTGGGCCATGTATTGGCTGGGTGGCCTGCCGCCACTGAAATTCATCAGTACGTCAATTGATCTGGGCTGGCTCGGCCACGCACTGGCTGTAATTTACCTGGTGTGGATGCTGAACCTCTACAATTTCATGGACGGTATTGATGGCTTGGCCAGTGCTGAGGCATTGATCGTCTGTTTCGGTGGCGCACTTGTTTGCCTGGTCACGGGGCAAGTCGAGCCGCTTTGGGGGGCTCTGCTTCTAGGCGCGGCGGTGGCGGGGTTCCTATGCTGGAATTTTCCACCGGCACGCATCTTCATGGGCGATGCCGGAAGCGGATTTCTAGGTGTTTCTCTCGGAATTCTTTCACTGCATGCAGGTGCAGTGAAATCCGAGTTTCTGTGGAGCTGGGTTATTTTACTGGGAGTCTTCATTGTGGACTCGACGTGGACGCTTTGCCGGCGACTTATCAATGGAGACAAGATTTACCAGGCTCATCGAAGCCATGCTTATCAGTACGCGTCCCGTCGATATGGTAGTCACAAGACGGTGACGCTGGGAGTTGCCGGGCTCAATGTGTTCTGGCTACTACCTTGGGCTGTAGCAGTGGCGTTGGGGTATGTATCCGGTATTACCGGATTGGTCATTGCCTACGTTCCTTTGCTCTGCCTGGCTGCCTTGTTTAAAGCGGGCACCCGGGAGATCCTTCCATCTGTTTGAGTCGTCTGCGAAGTGTCCGAGCGAAGCTGAAAGGTGAGAAAGCGCGGAAAATGGTATGATCCATGGCCATTGTGCGAATCGGATTACCAGGAATCGTTTTAAAGCGGACTAAGTAATATTTAGCTACATATTGCCATGTAGAAAAAACCGGTGAATTCAGGTGCGGTAGATAAGTTGGAGCGTTATGCATGTTGCATAAAGACAATAATTTAAATTTGCTTCGGCTTATTGCCGCATTGATGGTTCTATATGCGCACTCCTTCGCTTTTTATGGAAATTCACCGCCTGTTTTTCTCGGTTTAACCTCTTACGGTGGTTTAGGTATAGATATATTTTTCATCATTAGTGGTTATCTGATAGTAAAAAGCTGGGACTCTACGCCATCAGCAATCAATTTCCTGAGCAAGCGCGCATTGCGGATTTTTCCTGCTTTAGTTGTGGTTGTGCTGATAAGCATGTTGGTGCTCGGCCCGATTTTTACGACCTTGAGCATCGGCGAGTACTTCGCGCACCCACAGTTCTTGCCCCATCTAAAAAATATTATTCTGAGCCCGGTTTTTTATTTGCCGGGAGTTCTAGAGCATGCAAGGGTGCCAAACGCAGTCAATGGCTCCCTGTGGAGCCTACCTGTCGAGTTTTTTATGTATGTGGTCGTTATGGGATTGGGAATCCTTTTCCGCAGTGGGCGTTGGGTCTATGCGGTGGCCACCGGGTTGTTCATGCTCGTTGTTATTTTCTGGTGCTGGGCGGGCGCCCCACCGACAGTCATATACGGCACTGATGTCCGGAATATTTTCCTGACCGGTATCTATTTCCTGATCGGCGCGTGCTATGCAAAGTGGCGATTGGAACGATGGTTCAGCTTGTCGGGTGTGTGTGTCTTGATTATGGCGACGATATTGCTGGCGCCATATTCTACAGTTTCCAAATTCCTGCTCTGGCTAGCCTTACCCTACGTCGTACTGGCTTATGGCTTGTCCCGCAGCCGCCTGGGAAGCTGGATAAATCGAGTCGGTGATTGTTCTTATGGCGTTTACATATACGCCTTCCCTGTACAGCAGTTTATGCTGCTCAAGTTTCCGGCTGTTTCGTACCCAGTGTATCTGGCCAGCACCGTTGTGATAACGCTATTGCTGGGATACGTGTCATGGCATTTTATTGAAAAACATGCATTGAAATTCAAACCTGAAGATAAATCCAGACGTCTTGAGGATGTAGGCGAATCAAACACTTCGCTTTCCCCGGCGATCGCCAGTGGTTTGGATGCGATGAAGTCGGATGGCCGATGATTTTAGATGACGGGTTGCAAGCAGTGATAAACATATTAGTCATTCAAGGCGCTTTGCGATGAACTGGCTCAAAGAAATGCTCTCAGATCGCAGGGTTCTAGTAAGTTTGATTGCAAATGATCTGCGTGCTCGCTATTTGACTAATTATTTGGGGTTCCTATGGGTGTTTATCCAGCCATGCGCGACGACAATCATTTTGTGGTTTGTTTTCCAATTTGGTTTCAAGGCCGCTCCCCACGGTGACTTTCCTTTTGTCCTATGGTTGGTCTGCGGTCTGGTTCCTTGGTTTTTTGTGGTCGAAGCCTTGAACGCCGGCTGTACGGCGGTCAAGGAAAACAGCTTTCTAGTTAAAAAAATAGTATTCAAGGTTTCTTTGTTGCCGTTAGTGAAGCTCAGCTCAGCGGTCCTTGTACACGTTTTCTTCGTACTCCTGCTTCTCATGTTGTTTGTGGTTTATGGGTATGCGCCAAGTATCCATTGGTTGCAAATCGTCTATTACATTGCCTGTTTGTTTATGCTGCTGTTAGCGATTGCCTGGATTACCAGTTCGGTGGTTATTTTCTTTCCTGACCTGAGCCAGATTGTGGCAATGGGGACGCAGTTTGGCTTCTGGTTGACTCCAGTTTTTTGGGACATAGACGTGGTTCAGGGGCAAGCTGCTGCCTACCTGAGACTGAACCCTTTTGCCTACATCGTTGAAGGGTTCAGAGATTCTCTCATCCGGGAGGTATGGTTCTGGGAGCGGCCAACCCAGACCTTGGTCTTCTGGGGGATCCTGACTTTCCTGACGCTGGTGGGTTGGCGCACGTTCAGAAAATTGAAACCTCATTTTGCGGATGTTTTGTGATGAGCGCATTGAGCGAGCACGCGATCCACGTTCAGAACGTGAGCAAGGTATACAGGCTTTACAACAAACCCGTCGATAGGTTGATCGAGGCGCTGTCGCTTTTCGGCAAACACAGGCACCACGATTTCAATGCATTGACTGATGTCTCCTTTACTGTCAAGAAAGGTCAAACCGTTGGTATTCTTGGTAAGAACGGAGCCGGCAAAAGCACGTTGCTGAAAATCCTTACTGGCGTGCTGACCCCTTCGAGCGGTGAGGTCGAGGTGGTCGGTCGGGTTGCTTCGTTGTTGGAGTTGGGTGCCGGTTTTAATCCGGACTACACTGGCGTGGAGAATATTTACTTCCAAGGTGCCCTCATGGGGTATTCCCACTCCGAAATGCAGGTTCGGATTGCTGCCATTCTGGAGTTCGCAGACATCGGTGATTTTGTTAATCAACCTGTGCGTATGTATAGCAGTGGGATGTTTGCGCGTCTCGCATTCTCGGTGGCGATCAATGTTGAGCCTGACGTGTTAATCGTCGATGAGGCTTTAAGCGTAGGAGATGCGGGCTTCCAGCTTAAATGCATGCTCAAGATGAAAAGCATGCAGGAGCGCGGCACGACAATTTTGTTTGTATCCCACGACACGCAGTCTGTCCTCCGTTTTTGCCAAGCGGTGATTGTTATGCAGGACGGGCAAATCCTTGAGTACAGTTCAGATGTGTTAGCCGCTACGAAGAACTATGAGAAAAAGGTGCGTAATAGCAACTCGGTATTAACCGCCGAAGACGAGGCGCATCACGCTGATATTTCCTATGGGAAGGAGTTGGGTGATATCTCCGAAGTTCGGTTTGGTTCTGGCTTGGCAAAAATCAATGCTGTTGATTTTTATGCGGCCGATGGCACGATAAGTAATCAGTTCGAGCCTGCCGAAGAGGTCACCATGAATTGCTATGTGCAGTCTTATGCCGAGCTGCATAATGTAGTGATTGGCTATTCATTTCGTGACGCTAAAGGTGTCGATGTGGCGGGTGACAATACATTGCTGGCAGGCTGCAAGCTAGCTTTCCAAAAGGGAAGCTATAGAATAAGTTTCAATTTTTCTTTGAATTTGGCACCCGGGGTATATTTTCTGTTTATTGGAATGGCCAGCCTGGACGGTGAGCGGGTTGAACTGGATCAGCGCTGGCCAATGCGAAAATTAGTTGTTTCTGGTGGGCGTCAAATCGTTGGCGTTGCTTACTGCCCGTCAACAGTAAATGTTGTAAAGAGTGCTTAATCATGCTTGAGATCGGTAAGGCGAAGATTGCGGACACGGTTAAATTTCATGTGGATGAAACGGCTGTTTGCGTTATTGAGGACGGTGTCGAAATCAGAGATAACGTCGTCATAGAATGTGGCGCTGGCGGTCATTTGCGTGTCTCGTCGGGTACCATCATCAATTATGGTGCCTGGGTGAATGGGAGCGGAAAGGTTACCATTGGTAAGAACGTGTTGATCGCGCCGAACGTTTCCATTACTTCGTCTACGCACCGATACAATTTGCAGACTCCGATCAAGGATCAAGGCCTGAGGTTGGCAGAAGTAACGATTGGAGATGATGTCTGGATCGGTACCAATGTATCGGTTCTGGCAGGCGCATTTGTTGGAAAAGGGTCCATCATAGCTGCGAATTCGGTAGTTAAATTCAACATCGTTCCGAATTGCATCGCAGCGGGTGATCCAGCGGTACGCGTGGCGTCAAGGAAGTTTAAGCGCGTAGTTTTCTACACGCTTCCGTTGATTTTGAGGGAGCAACCAACGTTATTCAGCAGCATAGTCGACGTATACTTGCCACTGGCGAACAAGTTTGTCAAAGATGGCTGGGAATGCGTTTTTGTCGGTTCTGATGCGCTAAGGGACGAATATCCGGAGTTTAGCCATACGTGGATCAGTCCTGCTTCACTGGGCTTTGATTATCCGGGGGCAAATGATCCCGAGTGGATGAGCCATTGGATCTGTCTGCTCAATAACCAACCGTTGGAATTTCATGACCGATTCGTTGAGTCCCTGATCGAAACAGTATCACCTGACTTGGTGTTCTGCTGGAATCATGACGGCAGTCTTGAAGCAGCCTGCGCGACTAAAGAGATCCCTTTGTTGTTCAACGAACTGGGTATGCTCAGAGCGCCAAATCCAATGGCGTATTATTCGGACAGGCGCGGTGTGAATGTGCGCAGTGGCTTCAGCACGGAGTTTGCAGATTATCAGGCAAAACAACTTGAACCACCATCCGATATTGCGTTTGAACATTTACAGCAAATGGAAGACAGATACCGGTCTCGCGGTGGTACGCAAGCTCCCACGGTGCTGATCCTGCTTCAAGTCCAAGACGATTCCAACATCATTATGGGATCCCCGTTTGCGAGCATGGCCGAGTATGTTCGACATGTCTACGACGTGGTGAAGGACTCGGGCTTCCGGGTATTGGTTAAGCCGCACCCGTTGGGCGAAGTACCTGCATTACCGGACTACGTTCAGGTTGCTGGTAAGGATGACAGCATCACGGACCTTATTGCTGCTGCCGACGTAGTGTTCACCATCAACTCGTCGGCGGGCTTCGAAGCGGCTCTGGCGGGTAAGACGGTTTACACGTTGGGGAAAGCGCCTTATTCGTACATCGGTTTGACTATTGATGTTAGCCAGCCTGCGCACCTCGCGGCGATGTGGCAAAAGCATAAAACGCTGTCCCCTTGCTCCAGATCACTTCGGGCGCAAGTCCTGGATTTTTCCCAGGCGCACTATTTTCTTGATGAGGCTCATTTCGTTGAGCCGTCATCGCACCTCAGCCGTCTTGCCGGAACCGTTCCCTCCGATCTGTCGCGAAGCCCTTTTAATGCCGATCTTGAAAGTTATCGACAGCAATCGTATATCGCTTGGCTTGAAGAAAAAAATCGCGAACTTGCTGCGCAGCTGTCCAGCTTGAGCCAGCAAGGCCTTTCGATCAACAGTAATGCTGCCGCAGAGGAAGTTCAGGCGCTCCACTCCGAAATCGAATCCTTGAAGGAACAGCTGTCCAGCATCCTGGTTTCAAATTCGTGGCGGTTGACCCGTCCGCTTAGAGGAGGCCGGCGTCTGCTTCCAGTGATTTGGCGGGTCCAGCGCTGGGGGGTGCATTTGCGTTACTTAGTGCGCCCGGTCTATCAGCGGCTCCCATTTCTCATTGGCTTGCGCATGTGGGGCAGGAACAGTCTGAAGGGCATTCGGTCCGGCTTCATGCGGGTCTTTAATTCCCAGCAGAATCTCAAGGCTATCCAGGCGGTGGCCGGACGTCGTTTTGATCGAGCCCCGACCGGTCTGAAGGTCGATGCTCAGCCAACGATCGATGTCTCGGTAGTTACGTACAACAGCGAGAAATGGATTGATGGATTTTTCGAGTCACTGAAAAAGCAAAGCTATCCTCTTCAAAGCGTTGCGCTGTGTTTCGTTGACAATGGATCCCTCGATACTACCGTTGCGCAGTTGCAGCGCTGGAAAACGCTTCTCGATAAAGATGTGGCCGACTTCAAGATCATTCAGGGAGACAATGTCGGTTTTGGTCAGGGACATGATCGAGCTATAAAAACCGGACACGCAGATTTCGTTCTAGTCAGTAATATTGATATCGTTTTCGCTCAGAATTCGATAAGTACGGTCGTGGCTGCGGCTCTTTCAGATACGGCTCGTGCTGTTGCGTCATGGGAGCTTCGTCAGGCACCTTATGAGCATCCGAAATATTATGATCCTGTCACTCATGAAACCAATTGGTCTTCTCATGCTTGTATTTTAATTCGCCGCTCGGCCTACATGGATGTAGGTGGATATGAGCACGAAATATTCATGTATGGTGAAGATGTCGAATTATCCTATAGGTTTCGCTCCTATGGATACCTGCTAAAATATTGCCCAGCGGCGGTTGTACACCATTACACTTACGAACACGAAAATCACGTGAAGCCTGTTCAGTTCACTGGTAGTACGTTGGCCAACACTTACCTGCGCTTGCGTTATGGTGATTTCAGCGACCGGCTTGGTGCGCTGGTGCTGCAAGTTTTATTGTTGTTCAGGCCTCAGGTCTATTCGGGGGCACGGCGGGATTTGATTTTCAATGTGGGAAAAATTATTCGGAAGGCTCCGCACTTTCTTTTGGGTAAAGGCACCAGTAAGGATGTGTACTTTCCTTTCCGTGGATTCGATTACGAAATGATTCGTGACGGTGCATTCTGGAAAGTAGGCGAGCCATTAGCTGTCACGCCTTTGGTTACGATCATCACCCGAACCTACCGCAAGCGTAACGAGTTCCTCCGCCAGGCGATCATATCCGTCTTGAATCAGACCTACCCTAACGTTGAGCTGGTTATCGTAGAGGACGGCGGAGAGACGATGAAGGAGTTGGTGGCCGAATATCAACGGCAAGACTGTCCGTCCATTCGTTATTACGGTATGGATAAGGTCGGTCGTTCCGTGACCGGGAATTTTGGCCTTGAGATGGCCAAAGGTACTTACTGTATGTTCTTGGATGATGATGATCTGCTGTTTTCGGATCACGTCGAGGTGTTGGTGGCTGCATTGGTGAACAATCCGACAGCGGTCGGGGCATATTCGCTAGCAATGGAAGTTGGAACTATCACGGCCGCAGATGGTACCTACACGGAGGTCAGTCATGAGACCCCTTCCTATTTCAAGCATGAATACAACTACGATATTTTGCTGGATCACAATTTTATCCCGATCCAATCCTTGCTGTTCCGCCGAGATCTTTACCTGCAGCGGGGCGGTTTTGAGACAGATATGAGCAACCTTGAAGACTGGAACCTATGGTTGCGCTATGGTTTCGGTAACCAATTCACCTATGTACCGAAAACCACGTCCCTTTTTCGCACGCCTGCTGACCTGAATATGCGCTTGGAGCGACATAAACTGCTGCACGAGGCCTATTCTCTTGCAAAGGGGCGAGCTGCCAAGTCTTGTGAGGGTTACCTGTTGATCGCAGGTTGAGCCATTTGGTGCGTCAGCATCATGGGAACAGATTCTGGATGATGGCCTTTTCGCACTATTGAATCGCCATTTCCTTGGCAATTTCATATTGGGAGGTCAATCAAGTGTTAAGGTTTGGCATTCCTGAAGTTGGTTTTCCGGCTTCAGGTCATTTCCTGCTTCGACAGCGTTACGTCAAAGGCGTAGTTTATCAAGGTCAACATTGATTCTCTTGCGAGAGGTTGATATGAGAGATTCGGAGGAGTTTGACTTATGGATGGACTGAGAGTGATGCTGCTCCGCCTGCCGCGACGCCAGAAGCGTGCGCTTCAGTTGACTGCTGATGTCGTGCTGGTCACGTTTGCACTTTGGATGGCGTTTGTCGTGCGCCTGGGTGTCGAAGAGCTGGTCAACCCTTTACGGGTCCACACTTGGCTTTTTATCAGTGCCCCTCTGGTCGCCATTCCCTTGTTCATTAGATTTGGCATGTATCGTGCCGTGATGCGTTATTTCGGAAACGATGCATTGATCGCCATCATCAAGGCGGTCAGCCTATCCTCCCTGATGCTGGCATTCATCGTGTATTGGTCCAGCAACCACGAGGAAGTAATCCCGCGCTCCATTATTTTCAACTATTGGTGGTTGAGCCTTGTGATGGTTGGCGGTCTGCGTCTTGCCATGCGCCAATACTTCATGGGTGACTGGTTCACTGCCGCAAGCCACGTCCCGTTCACCCAACGCGACGACGCCCTGACAAAGGTGGCAATTTACGGTGCCGGTGTAGCTGGTAACCAACTGGTCGCTGCGTTACGCATGGGGCGGGTGATGCGACCGGTCGCTTTCATCGATGACGACAATGACATTGCTGACAGGATCATTTCTGGTTTGCAGGTGTTCAAGCCCAAGCACATCCAGCAGATGATCGAGGTTACCGGTGCTCAGGAGATCTTGCTGGCTCTTCCATCGTCGACTCGTGCTCGGCGCAGAGAGATCCTGAATCTACTTGAGGGTTTTCCACTTCATGTTCGTAGTGTCCCAAGTTTTACCGACCTAGCGAGCGGTCGGGTCAGGGTTGAGGATATCCAAGAAGTCGATATCGCAGACCTGCTCGGGCGCGATCCAGTACCAGCCCAACCTGATTTGCTGGAGCGTTGCATCAAGGGCAAGGTGGTTATGGTCACCGGTGCAGGCGGCTCTATCGGATCGGAACTGTGCAGGCAGATATTCACACTGGGGCCGATGACCCTGATTTTATTCGAACATAGTGAGTTCAATCTTTATAGCATTTTGTCGGAGCTGGAACAGCGGGGTACTCGTAAGTCTGTGCCTGTGCGTCTTCTGCCGATCCTTGGTTCAATACGGCATCAGGAAAAGCTGCTGGATGTAATGAAGACGTGGAAGGTGGACACCGTTTACCACGCGGCAGCGTACAAGCATGTGCCAATGGTCGAGCACAACATTGCCGAGGGTGTTCTGAATAATGTCATCGGGACGCTTAATACGGCGCAGGCTGCGTTGCAATCGGGTGTTTCGAATTTCGTGCTCATCTCAACGGACAAGGCAGTCCGACCGACTAATGTCATGGGCAGTACCAAGCGCTTGGCAGAGTTGACCCTTCAAGCACTGAGCCGAGAGGTTGCACCAGTATTGTTTGGCGACAAGGCCAATATTTCCCGAGTGAACAAGACCCGTTTTACCATGGTGCGATTCGGCAATGTACTGGGATCATCTGGCTCGGTGATTCCCCTGTTTCATAGCCAGATCAAATCCGGTGGTCCGTTGACCGTTACTCATCCGAAGATAACCCGCTACTTCATGACGATCCCCGAAGCCGCCCAGTTGGTGATCCAGGCCGGTTCGATGGGGCAGGGGGGGGACGTCTTTGTGTTGGATATGGGGGAGCCGGTGAAAATTGCCGAACTGGCAGAGAAGATGATTCACTTATCGGGCCTGAGTATTCGGTCGGAGCGTAATCCCCAGGGCGATATCTCCATCGAGTTCACCGGGCTGCGCCCTGGCGAAAAACTGTACGAAGAGTTGTTGATCGGAGACAACGTCAGCGCGACGGAACACCCAATGATCATGACGGCCAATGAAGACCATCTGCCCTGGGATCTGTTGAAGCTTAAGTTGAATGACCTGCTCGCGGCTGTGGAGCGTGATGACTACGGGCGAGTGCGCCAGCTTCTGCGCGAGACCGTCAATGGTTACTCGCCGGACGGCGAAATCGTCGACTGGATCTACCAGCAGCGTCGTCTGGAACCCTGATTATTACACAGACTGTAACGTACACATTTTTGACAGTCGCCCAGCATCGCCTAAGTTTGAGAGGCAGCTTCGGAAAAGCTGCATTTCTCAACGATGTCATGGAGCGTCACTCATGCGTACTGGCTATTTATATTCTTTGGTTTTCGCCCTTCTGAGCAGCGCTTCTATCGCTGTTAATGCCGCGCCAGCGGTCAAACCCGATACGGTGGCGGTGCCGCAGGCTACGCAGGTGTCAGCGAAACCACAGAGCGCCAAAGTCGATCTCAATGGGGCTGACGCCGCTACGCTGCAGCGCGAGTTGTCGGGGATAGGTGAGGCCAAGGCCAAGGCAATTGTTGCTTATCGTGAAAGTAATGGGGGTTTCTCATCGGTAGATGAATTGCTTGAGGTCAAGGGCATCGGCAAGGCGCTGCTGGACAAGAATCGCGACAAGCTGGAAGTGAACTGAGGCGTGATCCAAGGGGGGCCGGTCGAATATGACCGGCCTCTTTGCGTTCTGACCGGTGAAAACCGGAGGATTGTTTTACAACCGGATCCGGGCTCAGGATAGGCTCATCGTAACGCCTGCCCACCGCCACTTCAGTGAACAAGGACTCGCGCATGTACAAAGACTACCCAGCCGCCTATCAAGTCAGCAAAGGTTCAGCCCTGCAGGTGGACAAGCCGTTCTACGAGCGTATCCGCACCCAGCAGGACAAGCGCAAGCTCATCGAACAATTCGAAGTCCCTATTCGTACAGGGCGCGCCTGGCACGTCACGGCCGGGCATGTGTTCCGTGTCACCACACCGGTGGGTCCGCAGGTGGGGGATTTCAATGTGTGGAACGCCCATGATCCGCGGGAGCGGCTGTGGGCGGCGCGCACTCGGCAGTTGCAGGGGGCACATGTCAGTACCCATGATCGGTTGTGGTCGAACCTGCCTTTCTTAAGACCCTTGGTCACTATCACTGACGATAGCCTCTCCGGCTACGGCATCGACGAGCACGGCGGTCGGCTGCATGACTTGCTGGGTACGCGCTGCGACCCCTACGTGAACAAGATGCTGACCGGTGAGGATTTTCACCACCACTGTCACTCGAACCTCACCCGTGCGGTATTGCCCCACGGTCTGACGGAGTTCGACGTCCACGATGTGTTGAATATTTTCCAATGCACCGGGCTCAATCATGACGACATGTACTTCATGAAGGCCTGCCCGGCGCAGCAGGGTGACTATCTGGAGTTTTTTGCCGAGATTGATCTGCTCTGTGCGCTGTCCACCTGTCCTGGAGGGGATCTATCGCTGGCGATGTGGGGGCTGGATGCGCAGGACCCGCTCAGCGTCTGTCGACCGCTGGGGGTAGAGATTTATCGGTTGGAGGATTCATTGCTCAAGGGGTGGAGCCAGCCTGAGCGGGCGGCTTACAAGGGGCTGCATGGTTTGCAGGTTGCCAGGGCGGATTGGGAGAAGTAGCGCGGCAGTCGCGATCTGCTTGGTTCTTTTGTGGCGAGGGAGCTTGCTCCCGCTGGGCTGCGCAGCAGCCCCAACGGCCAGAACCCAATCAGCCTGACATTCTGCTTCAGCGGGACAGAGAGGGCCGCTTCGCGCCCCAGCGGGAGCAAGCTCCCTCGCCACAGGGCCATTAAACCTCAGCGATCCTTGGCCTCTTTCGCATCCATCTCGGCATTGCGCTCGGCAACGCGCTTGCGTTGTTCATCCGTCAGTTCGACTTTGTTGGCGGTGTCGCGCAACAGCATGAGGCCGCCGACGATCGAGCCGATTGCAACGATCAGAATCAACCAGGCATACCAGGGCATAGGGTTCTCCTTGAGGGCAGGCTGTCGGATGTCTTCACCCGATCCGCCACGCTTACCATGTATGAGCGAAGTTCGTTCGCAGTGGTTCAATACTACCCCTGTTCTGCGGGATGCATCGCATGGCAGAGGCAGCTTCACGCCAAAGCGGCGCTCATTCTTTACAGATTCTTTATCCCTCGAGCCCGTCCTCGATCTCGCACCTTTACAGCCTCCCTGTCGACAATCATTCCACACGCGGCACGACGCCGTATCACGGAGAAATCCCATGAGTGTCCTGGACGGGGTGTCGCTGCTATTGGCAGTGGCGCTGTTCATTTATCTATTGGTTGCGCTGTTGCGCGCGGACCGGAACTAGGAGCGACCATGCACGGTTATGACTATGGGCTGATCGTCGCCTTTTTCGCCTTGGTGCTGATTCCGGCGCCGTTTCTCGGACGGTTTTATTACCGGGTAATGGAGGGCCAGCACACCTGGCTTTCTCCGATCCTGAGGCCGGTGGAGCGGGGTTGTTATCGGCTGGCGGGGGTTGATCCCCAGACTGAGCAGAGCTGGCAGAAGTACACCCTGGCCTTGCTCGCGTTCAACCTCGCAGGTTTCGGGTTGCTGTTCGCGATCCTGCTGTTGCAGGGGCATTTGCCGCTCAATACCGAGCAACTGCCCGGTATGGAATGGACCCAGGCCTTCAACACCGCGGTCAGTTTCATGACCAATACCAATTGGCAGTCCTACAGCGGTGAAGCGTCCCTGAGTTACCTGAGCCAGATGGTCGGCCTGACCGTACAGAACTTCGTCAGCGCCGCTACGGGGCTGGCCGTGTTGGTGGCGCTGTGTCGCGGGATTGGGCGCAAGTCTGCTGCGACGCTGGGTAACTTCTGGGTCGACATGACCCGGGCCACGCTCTACGGGCTGTTGCCGCTGTGTCTGCTGCTGGCACTGTTCCTGGTGTGGCAGGGCGTGCCGCAGACCTTCGCCCAGTATGTGCATGGGTTGACGATGCAGGGCGTGGACCAGGTCATCCCACTCGGGCCGGCCGCCAGTCAGATCGCGATCAAGCAATTGGGTACCAACGGCGGCGGGTTCTTCGGCGTCAACTCCGCGCATCCGTTCGAGAACCCGACGGCGTGGGCCAATCTGTTCGAGCTCGCCTCGATCATCCTGATTCCTGCCGCGCTGGTGTTCACCTTCGGTCATTACGTGAAGGACCTGCGTCAGAGCCGGGCAATCATTGCCTGCATGCTCGTGTTGTTCATGATCGGCGGGGCGACTTCGCTGTGGGCTGAGTTCCAGCCCAATCCGGCCCTGGACAATCCCGTCGTTGAACAGGCGGCGCCCCTGGAAGGCAAGGAATCACGCTTCGGCACCACCGCCACGGTGCTGTGGTCGGTGACGACCACGGCGGCCTCCAACGGTTCGGTCAATGCCATGCACGACAGCCTCAATCCACTCAGCGGGATGGTGGCGCTGGTGAACATGATGGTCGGCGAGGTGATCTTCGGCGGCGTTGGGGCCGGGCTCTACGGGATGTTGCTGAACGTGTTGATCGCGGTGTTCCTGGCGGGATTGATGATCGGCCGCACCCCGGAGTACCTGGGCAAGAAACTCGGCGCCAGGGAAGTGCAGTTGTTGGTGGTGACGTTGCTGGTGATGCCCGTGAGCGTGCTGGTACTGGGCGCTATCGCTGCAAGCCTGCCCGGGCCGGCAGCGGCGGTGAGCAATCCCGGCGCCCATGGGTTCAGCCAGTTGCTGTACGCCTATACCTCGGCCGGGGCCAACAACGGCTCGGCGTTCGGTGGCTTCAGCGCCAACACTCCGTTTCACAACCTGATGCTGGGCCTGGGCATGTTGATCGGGCGGTTCGGCTACATCCTGCCGGTGCTGGCATTGGCCGGCAGCCTGGCGCTGAAGAAAACCGCGCCGATTGGCCAGAACAGCTTCCCGACTCACGGCCCACTATTTGTGACGCTGCTGACCGTGACCATCCTGCTGGTGGGTGGCCTGACCTTCCTGCCGACCCTGGCCCTGGGGCCGATTGCCGAACACCTGAGCCTGGGTTTCTGAGGAACTGATGATGAATATGCCGATGAGCAAAACCGTCGTCGCCAAGGCGCCGGAACAACCGAAAACCCATCTGTCGGCCCTGTGGCGGCCGGCGCTGGTGCAAGCCTTCGTCAAGCTCGATCCGCGCCAACTGCACCGCGCGCCGGTGATGTTGGTGGTTGAGCTGACTGCAATCCTCACCACCGTGCTGTGCTTCATTCCCGACAGTGCGGTGCCGACCTTTGTCGCCGCGCAAATCGCCTTGTGGCTGTGGTTCACCGTGCTGTTCGCCAACTTCGCCGAAGCGTTGGCCGAGGGACGCGGCAAGGCCCGGGCCGACAGCCTCAAGGCCGGCAGTGAAGGTCTGAGCGCGCGCCGCCAGACCGCCAATGGCTTTGAGATCATTCCCGCCACGCGTTTGCGCAAGGGGGATGTGGTGCGCGTCGCTGCGGGGGAGATGATCCCTGGTGACGGTGAAGTCATCGAGGGCATCGCGGCGGTCAACGAGGCGGCGATTACCGGTGAATCGGCGCCGGTCCTTCGTGAGTCCGGCGGCGATCGCTCGGCCGTCACCGGCAACACGCGCCTGGTCTCTGACTGGTTGCTGGTGCGGATCACCAGCAACCCGGGCGAGTCGACTTTGGACCGCATGATCGCTCTGGTCGAAGGCGCCAAGCGTCAGAAAACCCCGAACGAAGTCGCGCTGGACATCCTGCTGATCGGCCTGACGCTGATCTTCCTGTTGGTGGTCGTGACCCTGCAACCGTTCGCCCATTTCGCCAACGGCAACCTGCCACTGGTGTTCCTGGTGGCGCTGTTGGTGACGCTGATTCCCACCACCATCGGCGGGTTGCTGTCGGCTATCGGTATTGCCGGGATGGACCGACTGGTGCGCCTGAACGTGATCGCCAAGTCCGGTCGTGCGGTGGAGGCGGCGGGGGATGTGCACGTGCTGATGCTGGACAAGACCGGCACCATCACCTTCGGCAATCGTCGTTGTGCGGCGGTTCATGCCGCCTCCGGTGTCACCGTCAGGGAGTTGGCCGAAGGCGCGCTGTTTGCCTCGCTGGCCGACGACACGGCCGAGGGCAAGTCCATCGTCGAGTACCTACGGGGTTTGCATCCGCTGCCTGAACCTGGCCTCGAGTCGCTGACCGCCGTGCCGTTCAGCGCCGAAACCCGTTTGTCCGGTGTCGATTATCAAGGACGCGTCTATCGCAAGGGCGCTGTGGACTCGTTGCTGGATTTCATCGGCATGCCGCGCAGCGAGTTACCGCCGGCGCTGGCGAGGGAGGTCGACAGGATCGCCCAGAGCGGCGGGACGCCTTTGCTGGTGTGCGTGGATGACCGGTTGCTGGGCGTCATTCATCTCAAGGACGTGGTCAAGCCCGGCATCCGCGAGCGGTTTGCCGAGCTGCGCAAGCTGGGGATTCGCACGGTGATGGTCACTGGCGACAACCCGCTGACCGCCGCCGCGATTGCCGCAGAGGCGGGTGTCGATGACGTGCTGGCCGAGGCTACCCCCGAGAAGAAACTGGCGCGGATTCGTCATGAACAGAATGACGGTCGGCTGGTGGCGATGTGTGGTGACGGCGCCAACGATGCACCGGCCCTGGCCCAGGCCGATGTCGGCATGGCGATGAACGACGGCACCCAGGCCGCGCGGGAGGCGGCGAACATGGTCGACCTCGACAGCGACCCGACCAAGTTGCTGGACGTGGTGCAGATCGGCAAGGAATTGCTGGTGACCCGCGGCGCCCTGACGACGTTTTCCATCGCCAATGACGTCGCCAAGTACTTCGCGATCCTCCCGGCGTTGTTCGCTTCGATCTATCCGCAGCTTGGGGTGTTGAACGTGATGCGCCTGAGCAGTCCGCAGAGTGCGATTCTCTCGGCGATTGTCTTCAATGCGCTGATCATCGTGGTGTTGATTCCCCTGGCCTTGCGTGGGGTACGGGTGCAAGCGGCCAGCGCGGCGGCGCTGTTGCGGCGCAACCTGTTGATCTATGGCCTGGGCGGGATCGTGGTGCCGTTCGTGGGGATCAAGGCGATCGATATGTTGCTGACGGCGTTGAGGTTGGTCTGAGTTTGTCGCTGATCGATGAAGTTTCTGTGGGGAGGGAGCAAGCTCCCTCGCCACGGTGTGTATGCCTGGTTAACTGTTTCGATGTGAGGATTTTGAAATGTCCGCTTTGATACGCCCGGCCCTGAGCCTGTTACTCCTGATGACTCTAGTCACCGGCATCGCTTATCCCTTGCTGGTCACCGCAGTGGCGCAAGTCGCGTTTCCTGTCCAGGCCAACGGTAGCCTGGTTGTCGATGCCGACGGCAAGGTCCGAGGATCAACCTTGATCGCCCAGGATTTCCAGGGCGATGCCTGGTTCCACCCCCGTCCTTCGGCTGGCGCCTTCGCCACGGTAGCCAGTGGTGCCAGTAACCTGTCTCCAAGCAATCCTGCCCTGGCCACGCGGGTGATCGATGACGCCGGCAAGCTGCAAGTGCCCGGCCAGGGGCCGGTGCCGCTGGCGCTGCTGACCACTTCCGGCAGCGGTCTGGATCCGCACTTGCCACCGGCCGCGATTGCCTATCAACTGGCGCGTGTCGCTGCGGCGCGTAACCTGCCGGTGTCGACCTTGCAGCAATTGGTTGAGCGTCATACGGAGCAACCGTTGGTGGGGCCGCCGGTGGTGAATGTGCTGGCGCTGAACCTGGCTTTGGAAAAGCTGTAGAGCCTGTGGGAGCGAGCCTGCTCGCGATGAGGGGGGTCAGGCAGCATCATCGCGACTGAGCTACCCCTATCGCGAGCAGGCTCGCTCCCACAGGGGCTTCGATCAACAATCTGGTACAGAGATCCACTCATGAGCGACTCCGGCCGCGCCGACGCACTGCTCGCCAATCTGCCCCGCACCGACCGTGGCCGGCTCAAGGTATTCCTGGGCGCGGCACCCGGTGTCGGCAAGACCTACGCCATGCTCCAAGCGGCCCACACGCAAATGCGCCAGGGCGTGAAAGTCATCGCTGCAGTCGTGGAGACCCATGGTCGCAGCGAAACCGAAGCGTTGCTCGCGGGCCTGGCGCAGCAGCCGTTGGTGCGCTCGGAGTATCGCGGAGTGATGCTCGAGGAGATGGACCTCGACGGGCTGCTCGCGGCTCGACCTAGCCTGGCGCTGGTGGACGAGTTGGCCCACAGCAACGCGCCCGGCAGTCGCCATGCCAAGCGCTGGCAGGACATCCAGGAACTGCTCGCCGCTGGCGTCGATGTGTACACCACCGTGAACGTCCAGCATCTGGAAAGCCTTAACGATCAGGTGCGTGGCATCACCGGCGTGCAGGTCCGCGAGACGTTGCCGGACTGGGTCTTGCAGGAGGCCGATGAGCTGCTGCTGATCGACCTTCCACCGCGTGAGCTGCTGGAGCGCCTGCGTGATGGCAAGGTCTACGTGCCGGAACAGGCCCGGGCGGCGATCGACGCATTTTTCACCCAGACCAACCTGACTGCCCTGCGTGAACTGGCCATGCAGACCGCCGCCGCGCAGGTCGACAATGACTTGGCCCAGGGTTATCGCCGATTGGGCCAGGCTGCCCCGGCGGTCCGCGGGCAATTGCTGGTGGGGGTGGACGGTGACGAACAGGCCGAACGCCTGGTGCGCCATGCCAGCCGCGTGGCCCAGCGCCGGCATTTGCCCTGGACCCTGGTGCATGTGGACAACGGCAGCGCTCGGGACGAGCCATCACGTCAGCGTCTGCAAAACGCCCAGCAACTGGCTGAACGGCTCGGTGGCGAAGTGGTACTGCTGCGGGCCGGTGAAGTGGCCCGCACGCTGATCCAGCATGCCACCGAACGGCGCGCCACGCTGGTGCTGGTTGGGCAGTCCCGACCACGCCTGCGTCGCCGATTGTTCGGCGGCGGCCTGGCTTCGCGCTTGCTGCGAGATGCCAGAGGGCTGGAAATCAACGTGCTGGACAGTGACGAACAACCCCGTCCGGCTGGTGTGCGCTCAGCTGCGGTCCAGACCGGTTTCGACTACGTACTCGCGCTGCTGGCGACGGTGGTCGCCAGTGCCTTGGCCTGGGGCATTTCGGGGCTGCTGGAGCTACCCAATATCTCCCTGGTGTTCCTGATGGCGGTGTTGCTGGTGGCGGTGCGCAGCAGTCTTGGTCCGGCGCTGGCTTGCGCGGCGCTGTCGTTCCTGGCCTATGACTTTCTGTTCATTCCGCCGAATTTTTCCCTGACCATCCAGCGCGAAGAAGACGTGCTGACGCTGGTGTTTTTCCTGCTCATGGCCGCCCTGACCGGCAACCTGGCAGCCCGCCAGCGCCGACAATTGCAGGCGCTGCGCGACACCCAGCAGGAGACCGGCGAGTTGCTCGACCTGTCGCGCAAACTCACGGCCGCCACCGATCGCCAGGCTGTGATCAGCGCCGCCACACAGCACCTCGATGGCTGGCACGACCTGCAACTGTGCCTGCTCAACCGCGACGGCCAAGGTGGTTGGAAGGTCGAGACTGGCGAGCCGTTGACGTTCACCGAGGCCGAGCGCGCCGCTGCCGACTGGTCCTGGCAACACGATCAACCGGCCGGCGCTGGCACCGGGACGCTGCCGTCCGGGCGTTGGTGGTGGTGGCCGTTGTCGGCGGAGGGCGGGCCCCTGGCGTTGCTGGGCGCTTGCCCCAAGGAAGGCAAGCCGCTAAGCGGGCAACGGCGCCGTTTGCTGACAGCCCTCAGCCAGCCATTGGCCCAGGCCCTGGCCCGGGCGCAACTGGCCCAGGACTTGGAGGCGGCGCGCCTGCATGGCGAAACCGAGCAACTGCGCAGCGCCTTGCTGGCCTCGGTGTCCCACGATTTGCGCACGCCGCTGACCGCCATGCGCGGCAGCATCGACAGCCTGTTGGCATTGGGAGAGGCGATCCCGCTGGCGGATCGTCGCGAACTGCTCGAAGGCACTCGCGATGAAGCCGAGCGGCTGGATCGCTACATCCAGAACTTGTTGGACATGACCCGTCTCGGCCACGGTGCCTTGAAGCTGGCGCGGGACTGGGTGGCACCGGCGGATATCGTCGGCAGTGCGCTGAATCGCCTGCGCGCCGTGCTGGCGCCCCTGGCGGTCGGCGTCGAGGTGCCCGCCGAACTGCCCTTGCTGTATGTCCATGCGGCGCTGATCGAACAGGCCCTGGTGAACGTACTGGAGAACGCTGCGCGCTTCTCGCCGGCCCACGGGCGTTTGCGGCTGTGCGCCGGGGCGACGGACAGCGAGATATTTTTTGCCGTGGCCGATGAAGGCCCCGGTATTCCCGAGGCCGAGCGCGAGAGGATTTTCGACATGTTCTACACTGCGGCTCGCGGCGATCGGGGCGGGCAGGGGACGGGCCTGGGGCTGGCGATCTGTCAGGGAATGGTAGGCGCCCACGGCGGGCGAATCAGTGTCGCCGATGGCCTCGATGGACGCGGCGCCTGCATCACTTTGCACCTGCCATTGCAGGCACAACCGGGGATGGACGATGAAGCTTGAGCGGTGCTGCGTTATGCTTTTTCAAACTGAGCGCCTTCTCACCTGATTGTTTGAACGAACCCCATGAACCAGAACGCGACCCTCGTGGTCATCGATGATGAACCGCAGATCCGCAAGTTCCTGCGTATCAGCCTGACTTCCCAAGGTTACAAAGTGCTGGAAGCCGGCACCGGCACCGAAGGGCTAGCCTTGGCGGCGTTGAACAAGCCCGACTTGCTGATCCTCGACCTCGGCCTGCCGGACATGGACGGCCAGCAGGTGCTGCGCGAGTTTCGCCAGTGGTCGACGGTGCCGGTGCTGGTGCTCTCGGTGCGGGCCAGCGAAGCGCAGAAAGTCGAGGCGCTGGACAACGGCGCAAACGACTACGTGACCAAGCCATTCGGCATTCAGGAATTTCTTGCCCGCATTCGCGCCTTGTTGCGCCAGGCGCCGGTCGGCGAGGTGCAGGAAGCGGCGTTGAGATTCGGCCCGCTGACCGTGGATCTGGCCTATCGGCGGGTTTTGCTGGACGGCGCCGAGGTGGCGCTGACCCGTAAGGAATACGCGGTGCTGGCACAACTGGCGCGGCATCCGGGGCGCGTCATCACCCAGCAGCAACTGCTCAAGGACATCTGGGGCCCGACTCACACCGAAGACAGCCACTATTTGCGGATCGTGGTCGGTCACCTGCGCCAGAAACTGGCCGACGACCCGACCCGACCCAGGTTTATCGTGACCGAGGCGGGGGTGGGGTATCGGTTGTTGGGGGAGGAAAGTTAGAGCTATAGCTTGGTGGTGTTTGATCCGACGTCTTCGCGAGCAAGCCCGCTCCCACATAGGACCGAGTGCACTACAGATTTTGTGGGCTCAACCGACCCATGTGGGAGCGGGCTTGCCCGCGAAGAGGCCCGAGCAGTCGCCTGAGAACTTTCAGTACTACTCACTCTCATACCGATCCAACGTATCACTGGCAATCTCCCTTCCCAACGCGATCAATTCCGGCGCCTTGTAGAACTCAAAGAACCGGCACACCCGCTTCGGCACGTTGATCAGCACATCCGGTGGGTAGCCGGCGATCTTGTATTGGGCCAGCGAGGTCTGCATCACCTCGAAACTCTGGTTGATCAGGTCCAGCAGCGAGGCCGGGCCGACGTTGTCGATGATGAACGAGCCGGTGGCGGATTTCGGTGCGCCCTCGGCCTCTGGCGCTGCGGCCGGTTGCTGGCCTTCGGGTTCGGCCGAATCGATCCACGGGTTGATCTCGGCGGCCTCGGCCTTCAGCGCTTCTTGTTCCAACAACAGTAGTTGCTCGGCTTGCTTGCGGCGAAACGGCAGACGGGAACCGAGGGAGCTGACCAGGGTGTCGAAGCGACGCCTGAACGCGGCGGGACGCGGGATCACCGGCAATTTGTACTGTTTCTGGTTGGTGGCGTTGAGGTTGACCGCGATGATCAGATCGCAATGGCTCGATACCACCGGCACGATCGGCAACGGATTTAGCAATCCGCCATCCACCAGCATGCGGTTGCCTTGCATCACCGGCGTGAACAGGCTGGGAATGGCGGCCGAGGCACGCATCGCTTGATGCAGGCAGCCTTCCTGGAACCAGATTTCCTGCTGGTTGGTCAGATCGGTCGCGACGGCGGTGTAGGGAATACGCAGATCTTCGATATTGAGCTCGCCGACGATCTTGCGGATCTGGCCGAAGACCTTCTCTCCACGAATCGCCCCCAGGCGAAAGCTGACGTCCACCAGCCGCAGGACATCCAGGTAGTCGAGGCTTTCGATCCAGTTGCGATAGTCCTCAAGCTTGCCCGCCGCATAGATCCCGCCCACCACGGCGCCCATCGAACAACCGGCGATGCAGGCGATGTCATAGCCACGTCGTTCGATTTCCTCGATCACTCCGATATGGGCATAGCCCCGGGCGCCGCCCGAACCCAATACCAATGCGACACGTTTTGTCATGGCCTGGCCTCTTGTCGATCAGACTTCAACAATGCACTCATCGACGGCTCGGCTCAATCGTTGTGGCGCAGGCGTCGTTTTTTGACACGCCGGCGTGGCATTTGCGTATTCTCGCCCACACTTGAATAAGCGGACCGGCCAAGGCACTTTTTGCCGGCGGGACCGTCTTACCAGCACGACTGTTTACCTGACTTGAGGTGTAATCGATGAAAGCCCGGATCTGCCTGCCCCTGGTGGCATCCCTGATGGTTCTGGCCCTGGCCGGTTGTGCAGGCAAAACCGCTTATCGTGACAGCTGCGGCAGCCAACTCGACGCCGCCTGGCATGAACTGGATCTGGCCAAGGCCGAAGGCTTTGCCGGTACCGTGAGCTACTCCAAAGCCCTGTCGCTGCTGACCGGCGCCAAGACCCAGCAGCAATTCGAAGCCTTTGAAGGCTGCACCAGGAAAGCCGAGAAGGCGCGTTTCTACATTCGCGAATCCCGCGCAGGACGATAACCGCGGCAACAGGCCCTGAGCGGCGAGCTACAAGTAAAGAGTACGCACCGCGCTCACTTGAAGCTCGCAGCTCGAGGCTCAAAGCTGCGTACGGAGTACGCCCCCATGATCGATCGGCTGGTGGCCCGGATACTGGGTCTCGAAGTCCGCCTGTTGGCCTGTCAGGCCCGTTTGAGTGCCCACACCGACAGCGAAGCGCTGCACGACCTGCGCACCACGGTCCGCCGTCTGCGCAGCCTGCTGCGTCCGCTGCGCGGGTTACCCGGCGTCGAGCAGTTGGAGACCGCCGCTTCGGCGGTGGGCACCCTGACCACCCCTCTGCGCGACCGGGAAGTGCTGGCGGCGTACCTTGAGCAACACGGCAAGGCCGAAGCGGCACAGCGGCGTCGGGTGCAAATGGCCAACGCCTATCCCGCCGTGGCCGACAGCCCGGAACTGGCGCAGTTGCTGATGATCCTTGATGCATTCCCTCGTTTCATTCGCGCGGCCGAGCGTGAGGGGTTGCTCGACGGGTTGTCCAAGCGCATCGAAAAGCGTTTGGACAAACAATGGAAAAAACTCGGAAAAGCCCTGAGTGATCCGGCCCATGACCGCCATCGCTTGCGCCTGTTGATCAAGCGCGTGCGCTACGCCATCGAGGCCTACCCTGAACTCGACCGCCTGCCGAAAGCCGCCATGCCACGGCTCAAGTCCGCCCAAGGCGCGCTGGGCGACTGGCACGATTGCTTGCAATGGCTCGCCCGGGCCGAAGAAGAAACCGACCTGCGCCCCTGCGTGCCGGTCTGGCAGAGCACGATGAAAAAGGCCGAGGCCAAGTCCGACAGGGTGCTGGATAAGCTGATCGCCAGTTGTTTCGAAAAATCCTGAATGCTTTAGCAGTGCCCCTGTAGTGCCCTGTGGGAGCGAGCCTGCTCGCGATAGCGGTATGTCAGCAATACATATGCAGGCTGACACACCGCCATCGCGAGCAGGCTCGCTCCCACAGTGATTCCTGGCAGTTTCAAAACCCGCGGCCTATCTGTCCGCCTCTTTGGCCGGAATGAGCGCTGTGCCGGCGTCGCCTGCTGGTTAAGATCCTTTCATCTTTCCCCTATCTGCGAGGTCATCATGCGCTTTTCCGATTTGATCGATGCCGTGCGCCGCCAGCCAGACGCGGTGAGCATCGCTCCTGAATGGGGGCAGGGCCGCGCCAGTTTTGGCGGGCTGGTGGCGGCCCTGCAGTATGAGGCGATGCGGGCCAAGGTGCCGGCGGATCGTCCGATTCGCTCGCTGGCGATTACTTTTGTCGGTCCGGTCGAACCCGATGTCCCCGTTTCCTTCGAGGCCGAAGTGCTGCGCGAAGGCAAGGCCGTGAGTCAGGTACTGGGGCGGGCGGTGCAGAACGGTCAGGTCGTCACCGTGGTGCAAGGCAGTTTCGGCGCGTCGCGTTCATCCGTGGTGGCGGTTGAGGCCGATCCCGCCCCTGAATTCAAAAGCGTGGAGCAATGCCAGGAGTTGCCCTACATCAAGGGCGCCACGCCGGAGTTCATGCGTCACCTGGCAATGCGCTGGAGCGTTGGCGGCTTGCCGTTCACGGGCAACAAATCCCGGAGCATGGGCGGCTGGGTACGTTTGCGTGGGGACGTGAAGGAAGAGGCGTTGAGCGAGCGTCATATCCTGGCATTGGTGGACGCCTGGCCCCCGGCGTTGTTGCCGCACCTTACGCAGATAGCCCCGGGTAGTACGCTGACCTGGACCATTGAATTCGTCCAGCCGCTGCTGGAACTCACGACGCTGGATTGGTGCAAGTACCTCGCCGAGATCGAGCATGCCCAGGACGGCTACGGTCATGTCGCGGCAAAATTCTGGAGTTCCGATGGCCGCCTGATAGCCCTGAGTCGCCAGACAGTGACGATTTTCGCCTAGGGCTCGGGATGGTCGTGGCGCTGCAACTGGAACGCAGCGGCCATGCCGATCACGCCGATGGCGACGTCGGCCAGGCTCTCGCTGAACACGCCTGACACCATGAGCAGGAACGCGACGATAAACAGCGGTATCGCCATCAGTTGAGAAACCTGGTGGCTGGAGCGGCGCGGATTGTGAGGGGCGATGCGCCATTGCCAGGCCGGGAAGTGAGGGTGACGTTTGCCCATGATGCGGATCCTTGAGTTCATTAAATCGAATGACCCAAGCATAGGCGTGGCCCGATGGGGCGGCGAATCGCCGTTGGCTATCGGGGTGATAGGTGGCCATAGCCATTGTACTGCCGCGATACGGACTGCTCTTGTGGCGAGGGAGCTTGCTCCCGCTGGACCGCGCAGCGGGCCCAACTGTCAGTCAGGCGTGTCCGGTGGTGGGGGGGGGGGCTCTGCTGGAAGGGGGCGCTGCGCACCCCAGCGGGAGCAAGCTCCCTCGCCACGGGAAGTTGTGCCTGGCCGCCAGGGGAAATTTTAAAGCTTCAACTGCCCAATCGCCTTGTTCAATTTCCCCGCGAGAGTCGCCAGGTCATGGCTGGTGGTCGCCGAGTCCACCGTCTGGCGTACAGTGTTTTCAGTTACGTCGCGAATGCTCACCACCGCCCGGTTCATTTCCTCGGCGACGTGGCTCTGCTGTTCGGCCGCGACAGCAATCTGCGTGTTGCTTTCACGCATCTGCGCCACCGCCCCGGCGATCTGCGCCAGCGCCTCACCGGCTTCGCGGGCCTGTTGCACGCAGTCGTCCGCCTTGTACGAACTTTCCTGCATGAAATCCACCGCATCCCGGGTGCCAGCCTGGAGCGCCGAGACCATGGTGGTGATTTCGTCGGTGGAGGCCTGGACCCGTTTGGCCAGGTTGCGTACCTCGTCGGCCACCACGGCAAAACCCCGGCCCATTTCCCCGGCCCGCGCCGCTTCGATGGCCGCGTTCAGGGCCAGCAGGTTGGTCTGCTCAGCGATGCTGTGGATCACACTGACCACGCCGTTGATCTTCTGGCTGTCTTCGGCCAGGCGCTGGATCATTTCGGCAGTCTGTTGCACACCCGAGGACAGCCCGGAAATCGATTGCTGCACGCGATTGACCACTTCGTGTCCGTTGCCCGCCAGGGTGTCAGCGGTTTTCGACAGATCGCGGGTGGCTCCAGCGTGTTGGGCGATGTGATAGACCGTGGCGGACATCTGGTTGATCGCCGTGGCGGCCTGATCGGTTTCGCTCTGCTGGCCGAGCATGCCGTGGCGCACTTCATTCATGCTCGACGCCAGACGCGCCGCGCCCGTATCCAATTGACGGGCCGTGCTGGCGACGGTGTCGACCACGCGCTGATACCCGGCCTGCATGGCATTGAACGCCGCTGCCATCTGGCCCACTTCGTCCTTGCACGCCAGCGGCACCCGGGCAGCCAGGTCGCCGGTCTTTTCCACATGCAGCATTACGTCCTTCAAGGTGTTGAGTTGGCTAAGCAAGAAGCGAATCAACAACTGCGACGCTCCCAGCATCGCCAACATCAACACGAACACGGCCACGGCGTATTGGCTGAAGCGCTCGCCAAACACCTGGCTCAGGCTGACGCCGTGGGCCAGTACGGCCAGTTGCTGCCCGCCGCCCCTGCGGATCACTTCAGCCCCCAGCAGTGGGTCATCGCCCAACAGTAGGTTGGAATCGAGTACAACCCAGCCATCGGCCTGCGTCAGTGAAGGCAACGGTTGTTCGTTGAAAGTGGGGACCTGATCGCGCCTGAAGGCCAGTAGGTCATCGACCTTGGGCAGGGGTTGTCCCACAGGCCAGCCGCCGAGCAGATGTGCCTGGGCCTGGGCATTCGCCTGGGCCGCATGGTTGCGCGCCTGTTGTTCCAGATGCACCGCGTAGAGCACCAGCAGCAGGGTGGTGACGAAGGCGACCGCATTGACCGCCCAGAATTTGTACTTCAACGAGATATTGCTAAGCCAGGCACCCATGGTAGGTCTTCTCTGATAGCGGAAACAGTTTTGGCAAGGTGCCATTATTGTGCCGCTACCCATGGGCCAAGGTTTTGATGTGGATCAACAGGCATTGCCAAAACCCTGTGGGAGCGAGCCTGCTCGCGATAGCGGTGGATCAGTTGCACTTGTTCGCACTGACACACCGCTATCGCGAGCAGGCTCGCTCCCACAGGGTCTCATTGATCAGGATATGACGGGCAACCCAAAAAACGCCCGCGCACACGCGGTGCTGTGAGTTGCCAGATCTTCCGGGGTTTCACCCCGATGCAACGCCACTTCGCGCAGCACCTCGGTCAGATAGGCCGGTTCGTTCCGACCGTTCTTCGGCTTGGGCCGCAGCGTACGTGGCAGCAGGTAGGGCGCATCGCTTTCAAGCATCAATCGACCGCGGGGAATCTCCCGCACCAATGGATGCAGGTGCGTGCCACGGCGCTCATCGCAGATCCAGCCGGTGATGCCAATGTGCAGGTCCAGGTCGAGGTAGTTGAACAGGGCCTTTTTTTCACCGGTAAAGCAGTGCACGACGGCTGCCGGCAACCGATCGCGAAAATCGCGCAGGATCTCCAACAAACGCTGGTCGGCATCGCGCTCGTGTAGAAAGACCGGTAATTGCAACTGGACCGCCAGGGCGAGGTGCTCTTCCAAGACTTTTTCCTGTTGCGGCCGGGGTGAGAAATCCCGGTTGAAATCCAACCCGCATTCACCCACCGCACGGACCCGGTCCTGGCTCAGCAGCTCCTTGAGCTGCCTGGCACTGTCGGCGGTCCATTCGCTGGCGCTGTGAGGGTGAATGCCGGCGGTGGAAAACAGCCGCTGCCCGGTGTCGTCCAGGTGTTGGCACAGCTCAAGCGCCTGCTCGCTGCCCTCGATGCTCGTGCCGGTCAGGACCAATTGGCAGACCCCGGACTCATAGGCACGCTCAAGCACCGCCTGGTGTTTATCCGCGAAACTGGGATTGGTCAGGTTGACGCCGATATCAATGAGTTGCATGGTGCTACCTCGGCCAAAGGCCAGAAAGCATATCAGAGCTGTAGATTTATAAGAAAAGCCAAGAACTACAACGAGTTGTGGCTGTCTGTTGAGGCCGCGAGACAGGTCGGGTTGGTATAAAAGCCATCAATGTGCCAGTCTTTCGCACTTTTCAGCGCCCCAAGGCGCTCTGTTTCTGTCGGCTCAATCCTGTGTTTGCGACGGGAGAGTCCGCAGTATTCCTTCCGGAGAGTGGATGACACGTCCCCAGGTGTTGCTACTGTTGTGTTGTTCGCTGTTGCTGCCGATGCCGGCTGAGGCACGGCTGCCCGGCCCGTTGCAGGCAGTGGCGCCGGGCACGGTGCGCGATCTGGCACAGATACGCAGCAGCCGGGTGCTCAAGGTACTGGTCAACCAGAGCCGCAACAGCTCCGGTGAAGTCCAGGGCCAACCCATCGGCGTCGAATATCACCGGCTGCGGGCGTTCGAGCAATACCTCAACGGCCATGCCCGGGATGGCCAGGAAATCACCCTCCAGATCATTCCCAAAGCCAAGGATCAACTGCTCGGCGCATTGCAGCGCGGGGAAGGCGATCTGGTGGCGCCCGGTGAGCTGCTTGAACCCCAGGCCGGGCACTCGGTCAGCGCCAGCGATCCGATCCGCACCGGTGTGCCGTTGTTGCTGGTCGGTATCAAGGGTGAGAAGCGCTATACGCGCGTGGAGCAACTGTCCGGCAAGACCCTGGCCCTGCCCAACGGCAGCGCGGCGGGGGATGCGGTGAGTCAGATCAACCAGAAACTGGCGTTGCTCAAATTGCCGCCGGTGAAGGTCGAATGGGTCGACCCCACCCTGGCCGTTGAAGACGTGCTGGAGATGGTTCAGGGTGGGATTTTCCACCTGACCATCGTCGAGCAGCCTATCGCTGAACGGTGGGGCAAGATCCTCCCCAAGCTGCGCTTCGACCGTCAGGTGCTGATAGGCGAGCCGGGCGACGAGTATTGGTTCGTTCGGCGCGACGCGGCCATGCTGCGGGCGAGCATTGACCGATTCCTGGCGACCTATAAGGTGCCAGCCAACGAGGATGCGGCGTTCCTGCGTATCTATCGCCGCTTGTACCAAGTGCATTACCCGCTGGCCCGGGCCGATCGCCAGCGCCTGGAGAAACTGCGCCCGGTCCTGCAGAAACATGCCGACGCCCAGGGCATGGACTGGCTCAACCTGGCGGCCCTGGCGTTCAAGGAATCTGCGCTGCAACCCAGCGCCCGTGGCGGTGGTGGGCCCACTGGCCTGATGCAGATTACCCCCGCGGCGGCCCAGCGAGTCGGCGTCGACAACATCCAGAACCTGGATGCCAATGTACAGGCCGGTGCCAAATACCTGGCCATGATCCGCCGCAAGTTCTTCGCCAGCCCCAAGCTCAACGAGCGCGAACGCATGGCGTTCGTCCTGGCCGCCTACAACATGGGGCCTGAACGCGTCCAAGGCATGCGGACCGAAGCCCGGCGCAGAGGCTTGAACCCCAACCAGTGGTTTTTCCAGGTCGAGCGAATCGCCATGGAGCAGGTGGGAATGGCACCCGTCAGCTACGTTAATAGTGTGAACAAGTACTACCTGGCCTTTGATCGGGAGCGAGAATCGTTGGAACCCCAGGAGCAAAAAGTCGCCCTAAGAAAATAATCGATATAATCGATTGATATGCCGAGGTTTTTGCGCTTTTACAATAAGTTTTATAGATTAATATGGCGTCCAACAACCACACATTCAGGGACACACCCACATGAGCTCGTTGATCAACAAAGTACTGTTTACCCGCGCCGGCTTCGGCTTGACCGTCCTGCGCATCGTTGTAGGCATCATCTTCGCCGCTCACGGCTCGCAGAAACTCTTCGGTCTGTTCGGCGGCTACGGCCTGGCCGGGACGGCGCAGTGGATGGAAAGCGTCGGCTTGACCCCGGGTTATGTGATGGCGACGCTGGCCGGTGGTACCGAGTTTTTCGCTGGACTGGCATTGATCATCGGCCTGCTGGCTCGCCCGGCGGCACTGGGTCTGGCTGTTCTTTCGCTGGTGGCGATCTTCTCGGTGCACATTGGTAACGGCTTGTTCATGGCCAACAACGGTTATGAGTTTGCCCTGGCGTTGTTGGCGGGGAGCATTGCAGTGTTGATCGAAGGGGCTGGGAAGCTTTCGGTGGATCGGGCAATCGCTGGCTGAATCTGTCTGGTCGGGAAACGGCGCTGGTCCTGGGAGGGACGGCGCCGTTTTTTTTGGATTGGATTTGGGGGCATATCCGTTACGGCAAAAATGGATAGGTCCACCTACCCAAGCCAGAAGAGAAAAGCCAATCCTTGACACCCCCCGACCAGCTTCTCTACGATTCCTCCCATGCGCCGATTTAAACAGCTACTTGCGGGGCGCCAGGCAACTTCTACAGTTGCCGATAGAAGCCATGAAGACACGGCTTCGAAGTACCGCTAAAGCGCTGGTTCGGTGTTGCCTCTCACCTGCCATGCAGACTTTTGAGGCAGAGACACGACACGATGAATGCACCCAGCCCCCTTGTACGTCTTGCGCCGATCACGGCGAACCTTGTGCAACGCAATCCGAAAATTCTCCTGGGCGGTACTCACCAGCCAACACTCTTGCGCTACCTCGACGGCTGGCCGCGCCGCCATCACGGGCCCGCTGCGTTCCTGATCCAGTTTGTCGAAGAGGGCGAATCTCTGGCACGTTTCGGTAATGACAGTTTCGACCTCGCGGTCATCCAGTCCCCCAGTGCGGCGGACGCGCCTGAGATGATCCGGCAATTGACCCGTATCGCCCGGCAGGGGCTGATCACCCGCCGGTGAAATGTGCGATTGTTGGGAGGGGCGCTGGCTAGGGGTAAGTGATATCCACGATGTACACCAGCTTCTCACCGGTTGGGGTCTGGACGCGGACTTCGGCGTCCAGGGCCTTGCCGATCAGCGCCCGGGCCAAGGGTGAATCGATGCTGATCAGGTTCTGCTTCAAATCCAGCTCATCCGGGCCGACGATCCGGTAGCGCGACTCCTTGCCATCCTCATCCTCCACCGTGACCCAGGCGCCGAAATACACTTTGTTCGGATCGCTGGGTTTTTCACTGACGACTTTCAGTGCTTCCAGACGCTTGGTGAGGAAGCGCACACGACTGTCGATTTCCCGGAGCATTTTCTTGCCGTAGGTGTACTCGGCATTCTCCGAGCGATCACCCTGGGCCGCCGCCTCGCTGACCGCCTGGGTCACCTGAGGGCGACGCACATGCCACAGTTCATGGAATTCGGCACGCATCCGCGCTTCACCCTCGGGGGTGATCAGCGCGGTGCCGGCGGTGCGGGGTGGGCGATAGCGACTCATGGCAACTTCTTTTAATAGCGACGCCGCCAGTCTATCAACCCTCGCGCAACACTGTCAGCGGGCTGGCGTTGAGCGCTCGCCGGGTGCCGAACACCCCGGCTGCACCGATCAACAGGGCGCCCACCAGTGGCAATAGCAGCAGCCAGGGATGCGGATGCCAGGGCAGGTCGAGGGCATAGCGGTAGAGCACCAGGCTCACCAGTTCCGAGCCGAGGGCTGCGAGCAAGCCACTGACTGCACCCAGCAGGCCGAATTCGATGCGCCGGGCCTTGACCAGCAATGGCCGTTCGGCGCCCAGGGCGCGTAGCAATGCGCCTTGTCGAATCCGTTCGTCGAGCGTCGCTTGCAGGCCGGAGAACAGCACGGCCATCCCGGCCGCCAGGACAAACAGCAACACGTATTCCACCGCCAGCGTGACCTGGGCCAGGATGCTGCGCAGTTGTTCGAGCAACGCTTCGACCTGCAGGATCGTCACCGCTGGAAAGGCCCGGGACAGCTCGACAATCTGCTGGTCGTGGCCCGCTGCGAGGTAGAAGCTGGTCAGATAGGTCGCCGGTAGATCCTTCAACGTACCCGGTTGGAAGATCATGAAAAAGTTGGGCTGGAAGTTGTCCCAATTGATCTCTCGCAGGCTGGTGACCTTCGCCTCACGGCTGACGCCGCCCACATTGAACATCAGCCTGTCGCCCAGTTTTATCTTCAGGCTTTCGGCGACTTTGCCTTCCACCGAAACCCCGGGGATATCGTCCGGCGCCTGCTGCGACCACCAGGTGCCGGCCGTCACAACGTTGCCGGCAGGCAAGTCTGCGGCCCAGGTCAGGCTCAGGTCCCGTTGCAATGCCCGGTCTCCTGCGGAGTCCTTGGTGACAAGTTCGCTGGCCGGCGCGCCGTTGACGCTGATCAGCCGACCCGGTACCACCGGATAGAGCGGCGCCGATTGCGCGGACAATGCCAGCAGCTTGTCGGTGAAGGCCTGCTTGTCGTTAGGGAGAATATTCAGGGCGAAGTAGTTCGGGGCGTTTTTCGGCAATTGGTTCTGCCAGGTATCCAGCAACTCACCGCGCAGCAGTGCGATCAATGCCATGGACAACAGGATCAGGCCGAACGCCAGGGCCTGGCCGGCCGCCGCCAGCGGGTGGCGCAACAACTGGCCGAGGCCCAGGCGCCAGGGCAGGGAAGCGCGAGCCAGCATCCGGCGCAGGCTTTGAAGCAGCAGCAACAGCAGGCCGCCGAGCACCAGCGCGGCAACGACGCCGCCACCCAGCAGGGCGAAGGTCAGGACCAGGTCCAGGCTCAGGCGCCACATGATCAGGCCAAGGGCACCCAGCGCGGCGCCGTAGACCATCCAGGTACTGGAAGGGATGGGCAGCATGTCCCGGCGCAGCACCCGCAGTGGCGGCACCCGGCCCAGCGCGGCCAAGGGGGGCAGGGCGAACCCGGCTAACGCCACGAGACCGGTGCCGATCCCGGCAATGGCCGGCAGCAGACCACCCGGCGGAACGGTAGTCGGCAACAGGTCATGCAACAGGGCGAACAGGCCGAGCTGGGCAATCCAGCCAAGCAGGGCGCCGCCGACACTGGCCAGCAGGCCCAGCACGGTCAGTTGCAGGCTGAACAGCACCATGGTTTCCCGGCGCGACAGACCCAGGCAACGCAGCAGGGCGCTGGCGTCGAACCGTCGAGTGGCAAAACGGTTGGCCGAGAGCGCGACGGCGACCCCGGACAGCAGCACCGCCACCAGGCTGGCCATGTTCAGATAGCGCTCGGCCTTGCCCAGGGCTCCGCCGATCTGCCGGTTGCCGTCGCGGGCATCCTGCAAGCGCTGGTTGGGCTCCAGGCCTGGCTTGATCAAGTCACGATAGGTTTGCAGCGCCGACGCCGGGCCGCGCCAGAGGTCGCGATAGCTGACGCGGCTGCCGGGCTGCACCACGCCGGTGGCGTCCAGATCCTTGAGGTTGATCAGGACCCGGGGCGTGAGGCTGTAAAAGTTGCCGGCACGATCCGGCTCGTAAGTCAGCACCCGGCTCAGGCGCAGGGTCTGGTTGCCGACATCGATGCTGTCGCCGATCTTCAGGTCCAGGGCGGTCAGCAGCCGGGTTTCGACCCAGGCTTCACCCGGGTTCGGGCGTCCGCCGGTTTCTTCCGGGGCGAACGGGGCAGGGGCGCTTTTCAGTTCCCCGCGCAGCGGGTAGATGTCATCGGCGGCCTTGACGCTGGAGAGCTGGATGCCATTGTCGGTGGCCACGACGCTGGAGAACTCCACCACCCGGGCGTGTTCCAGGCCCAGTTCGGTGCCGCTGCGGATCTGTTCCGGGCGGGCGGGAGAACTGCCTTCGAGCAGCAGGTCGGCGCCGAGGAATTCGGTGGCGCGCATCATCATCGCGCCGTTGAGGCGGGCGCCGAAATAACCGATCGCGGTGCTCGCCGCCACCGCTACCAGCAGGGCGAAGAACAATACCCGCAACTCGCCGGCACGGGCATCGCGCAGCAATTGACGGACAGCAAGACTGAACAGGCGCAACAGCGGCAAGCGTGCCATCAAGGCTCCAGGGGGGCGACCATCTGGCCGGCTTCAAGTCGGATCAGGCGCCGGCAGCGGTGGGCCAGGCGTTCATCATGGGTGACCAGCACCAGGGTCGTGCCGCTTTCCTTGTTCAACTCGAACAGAAGATCGCTGATGCGCTCACCGGTGTGGCTGTCGAGGTTGCCGGTGGGTTCGTCGGCGAACAGCACATCGGGTTCGGCGGCAAAGGCGCGGGCAATCGCCACCCGTTGCTGTTCGCCGCCGGAGAGTTGGCGGGGCGAATGGGTCAGGCGCTGGCCCAGGCCAACCCGTTGCAGCAGTTCGGTGGCGCGTTCGCGGGCATCCTTGCGCCCGTCCAGTTCCAGCGGCAGCATGACGTTTTCCAGGGCGTTGAGGCTGTCGAGCAATTGGAACGACTGGAAGACGAACCCGACATGTTCGGCGCGGATCCGTGCCCGCTGGTCTTCATCGAGTGCGCTGAGGGCCTGGCCGGCCAGCGTCACTTCTCCGCGGCTGGGCAGGTCGAGGCCGGCCAGCAGGCCCAGGAGGGTGGATTTGCCGGAGCCGGAGGCGCCGACGATGGCCAGGCTGTCGCCTTTGTTCAGTTGCAGGCTGAGTTCGTGCAGGATGGTCAGTTCACCTTCCGCGCTGGAGACCACTTTGCTAAGGTCCGTCGCGGTGAGAATGCTTGAGCCCATGGAGAATCCGATGCGTGTGTGGTTTTTGAGTGCCGGCCTGGCCTTGATGTGCATGGTCCAGAACGCAGCGGCGGGTACAGTCCTGATCGTTGGCGATAGTATCAGCGCGGCTTTCGGCCTGGATACCCGGCAAGGCTGGGTGTCCTTGCTCGAACAACGGCTCAAGGCCGAGGGTTTTGACGATAAAGTGATCAATGCGTCCATCAGCGGCGACACCAGTGCCGGAGGCCAGGCGCGGCTGCCGGCGCTGCTTGCAGCCCATAAGCCGGACCTGGTGATTCTTGAGCTTGGGGGCAACGATGGCTTGCGCGGACAACCGCCCACACAATTGCAACAAAACCTTGCAGCGATGATCGACGGCTCCCGCGCCAGCGGTGCGAAGGTCCTGCTATTGGGTATGCAACTGCCACCCAACTACGGACGGCGATACACCGAGGCCTTCGCCAAGGTCTACAGCACCCTGGCCGAAGAGAAAAAAGTGCCGCTGGTGCCGTTTTTCCTCAAGGATGTCGGGGGTGTGCCCGGGATGATGCAGGAGGACGGATTGCACCCGTCCGTCGGCGCCCAGGGCAAGTTGCTGGAAAATGTCTGGCCGACGCTCAAACCGCTGCTTTGACGCTTTTCTAGCGGCAGGCTTTCGGCTAATGTGGCGCCCCCGATTTGGAGCCCCCGATGCCGCGTCCCGCCTGGTCCCTGTTTGCCTACCAACTGATCGAGCCTGACGAGCAGCTGGACCTGTTCGCCTGCCAGGAAGTGCGGGTGCACCTGGTGACGCGGCAGCTGGAACTCGGCGGCTCGGCTGACCGGACCCTCTGCGGCAGCCTGTTGCCGGCCCAACCGCGCTGGTCGAGTGTCGATCGCCGGATTTTCCAGGACCACCGCCTGTGCTCGTTGTGCCGGGCCATCCTGGAATCCCAGAAGCGCGGCACCTCGCCGATCTGGCCGGAGTTGCGGTTCGAGTTGTAATCACCCCAGCCTCAATGAGCTCTTGTGGGAGCGGGTAGGCGCAACCTTCAGGTTGCTGCACATCGGGCGCATCACCGCCTCCCTCCCCGAAATAACAGGCAGCAGTGTACAATCGCCGTTTTCATACCCTCTGTTCGATCTGCGAAGGATTTCCCGGATGTTGCCGCGCTTGTCTGCCGTCGCCCGCTGCCTGTCTCTTGCCACCTTGTGCATGGCAGGCCCCGTTGCAGCACTGGAGCTGCCCCTGCCACCGCCGGGTGAAGACATCGTCGGCCAGGTGCAGGTCATCAAGGCTAAATACGAAGACACCTTCGCCGACCTGGGCACCACCTACGACCTGGGCTACAGCGAGATGGTCGCGGCCAACCCGGGTGTCGATCCGTGGTTGCCGGGTGCCGGCACGGAGATCGTGCTGCCGACCCGTTTCATTCTGCCGCCGGGCCCGCGCGAGGGCATCGTGATCAACCTCGCCGAATACCGCCTCTATTACTTCCCGAAGGGCCGGAACGTGGTCTACACCTTCCCGCTGGGGATTGGACGTGAAGGCTGGGGCTCGCCGATTGCCCACACCAGCATCATCGCCAAGACACCGAACCCGACGTGGACGCCGCCCGCCTCGATCAAGGCCGAGCACGCTGCTGATGGCGATCCACTGCCCAACGTAGTGCCGGCCGGCCCTGACAACCCGCTGGGTCCGTTCAAGTTCACGCTGGGCACCCCGGGCTACCTAATCCACGGTTCGAACAAGAAGTTCGGCATCGGCATGCGTACCAGCCACGGCTGCTTCCGGATGTTCAATAACAATGTGCTGGAGATGGCCAGCATGGTGCCGGTGGGTACCTCGGTACGGATCATCAATGACCCCTACAAGTTGGGCGTGAGCGGTGGCAAGGTTTACCTGGAGGCTCATACTCCGCTGGACGACAAGGGCAATCCGTCGGTCGTGGACAAGCACACCGCAGTGATCAACGCGATGCTCAAGCGCGAAGACATCACCAGCAACCTGCGCATGAACTGGGATGTGGTGCGGGACGTGGTGGCTGCCGAAGATGGCCTGCCGGTGGAGGTCGCCGTTCCGAATACCTCGGCACCGATGGTCTCGAGCGCTCCATCGATCGATTTGCAGCAGTAAGCATCCCCAGACAACCCGCCGGTGTTTCGCGACCCCGGCGGGTTTTTTATTGCCTGGAAAACACTGGGCAATAAAAAAGCCGACCCATGAAAATGGGTCGGCTCTCGATAACAATCCCGAGGGATTATTACTTGCGGCTAGCTTTTTCCAGCATGCGCAGAGCACGCTCGTTAGCTTCGTCAGCAGTCTGTTGTGCTTTTTGAGCAGCAGCCAGAGCTTCATCAGCTTTACGGTATGCTTCGTCTGCACGAGCTTGGGCGCGAGCTGCTGCGTCTTCGGTAGCAGTCAGACGTGCTTCGGTTTCTTTCGATGCGCTGCTGCAACCGGTAGCCAGAACTGCGGCCAGGGCCAGAGCAGAGAATTTCAGAACGTTGTTCATCGTGTTCCCCTTCAAGGACTTTCTATTAGTGACTGTCTCCCCAGACTGGGGAGTTAGCCGGCGTACATACTACCCATTACTTGTAGTAAGTAAACTGACGTAGCGCAAGAAGCAAAAAAATTGTAGGCGGTGATTCTTTTTCAAGCAACTTTTCTTAGTGTTGTTTAAAAAATATACAGCCGCCAGCCCGTGAATGGAGCGTGCCGACGAAGAAAAGTTCCCTACCCGAGAGAAACTCTCCAACGCTCGCTAGTGTCGCTGTTTATTGATTTCCCTACACTTTTGTACATTTTTTGCGCAACGCTGCCGGCATCTTTTATTGCTCTAGGCGGTGACTTTAACTATTGCTGCTCGTCTCAAGACCTAACAACTGGCGATGTTCAGCTATTGCACCGTGGCCGGTCACAGCGCGACGATGGCGCTCAATCGATAAACCCGACGCGGTTTGCCCTTCGATGACAGGTGTGCCTTGAGCATTTGCGTCATTGGTGCCTACTATTCACGACGTGCTCGGGTTAGAGCGGATCGGGTTTTGGCGCTCGGTGACCAGGAAGGCACGGGGTGGCGTAGAGGTTCCTTCGCCGGAAAAACATCGGTAAGGTAGGGGTCAGCATAAAGACCCGCGAGGAGTAGTGATGAGCGAGGCGTTGTCCATCCACCATGACCAGGCTGGTCATCAGTTCGAGACCAATGTGGACGGTCATCGTGCCTATCTGACCTATATGGACCTGGGCAAGCAGACCCTGGATATCTATCGTACCTTCGTGCCTAACGCCTTGCGTGGCCGTGGCATCGCGGCGGCATTGACCGAGCGCGCGCTGCAATACGCCGAAGAGATGGGCTACACCGTGATCCCGTCCTGCTCCTACGTGGAGCGCTACATGGAGCGTCATCAGCGGCACGCGGCGAAGCTCTGACAAAACCGATTTCCCAATAAAAACGCCGGACTGAAAAGCCCGGCGTTTTTTTATGCGCAACTTCTTCTGCGTTGAAGAAGGCCGGTCAGCTGCGCTGACGCTTGGGCAGCACGTCCTTGAGTTTGGCATGCATGCTGCGCAGGGTGGTCTCGGTCGCGCTCCAGTCGATGCAGGCATCGGTGATGGAAACGCCGTACTGCAAGTCCGCGAGGTCTTTAGGGATCGCCTGGCAGCCCCAGTTCAGATGGCTTTCGACCATCAGGCCGATAATCGACTGGTTGCCTTCCAGGATCTGGTTGGCCACGTTCTCCATGACCAGCGGTTGCAGCGCCGGGTCCTTGTTGGAGTTGGCGTGGCTGCAATCGACCATGATGTTCGGCTTGATCTTGGCCTTGTTCAGGGCTTGCTCGCACAGCGCGACGCTGACCGAATCGTAGTTCGGCTTGCCGTTGCCGCCGCGCAACACCACGTGACCGTAGGCATTGCCCTTGGTGGTGACGATCGATACGCCGCCTTCCTGGTTGATACCCAGGAAACGGTGAGGGCTGGAGACTGATTGCAAGGCGTTGATCGCGACGGTGAGGCCGCCGTCGGTGCCATTCTTGAAGCCCACCGCCGACGACAGACCGGAGGCCATTTCACGGTGGGTCTGGGATTCGGTGGTGCGCGCGCCGATGGCCGACCAGCTGATCAGGTCCTGCAAGTATTGTGGGGAAATCGGGTCCAGGGCTTCGGTAGCGGTGGGCAGGCCCATTTCCGCGAGGTCAAGCAGCAACTGGCGACCGATGTGCAGGCCGTCCTGGATCTTGAAGGAGTCATCCAGGTACGGGTCGTTGATCAGGCCTTTCCAGCCGACGGTGGTCCGAGGCTTCTCGAAATACACTCGCATCACCAGGTACAAGGTGTCGGAGACTTCCGCAGCCAGCACTTTCAGGCGCTCGGCGTACTCGTGGGCGGCCTTGATGTCATGGATCGAGCAGGGCCCGATGACCACGAACAGGCGATGGTCGGTGCCGTCGAGAATGTTGCGGATGACTTCCCGGCCCTTGGTCACGGTGCGCAGGGCAGCGTCGCTCAGGGGAATATCGCGCTTGAGCTGGTCAGGCGTGATGAGGGTCTCGTTGGAGGCGACGTTAAGGTCATTGATCGGTAAATCAGCCATCGTGTTACTCGTCAGGTCACGGGTGCCGGCCGCCAGCGATCCCCGCGCGGCGGTGCACAGCGGATTTAAGCGCGTCGGGGAGCCGAACCTTATCGCGTTACGAGGTTGCTCGACAATGGGCAGGGACGGGTTTAATCCCCTGTTGTCAGGGGAATGAGTCGGAAACTGCGACAACATACGGTTTCGTAACCGGGTGTAATGAGGATTGCATGACGTGCCGCTCACGCCGATAGTGTGCCAGGGTCGTTTACCAGAGGAGTGGCGAGATGCAGGCAGGCGCTAAATCGCGGATCGGAATGATCGGCACCGGGGCGATCGGCGGGTTCTATGGGGTGATGCTGGCGCGCGCCGGTTTCGATGTGCACTTTTTGCTGCGTAGCGAATTCGGCGCTGTGGTCGAAAACGGCTTGCAGGTCGACAGTGCGGTCCACGGCGCACTGACCCTCAACCCGGTTCAGGCCTATCGCTCAGCGGCCGACATGCCGCCCTGCGACTGGCTGTTGGTGGGAGCCAAGACCACCAGCAATGCCGACCTGGCGCCTGCCATCATCCAGGCTGCTGCGCATGGGGCGAAAGTCCTGTTGCTGCAGAACGGCCTGGATGTCGAAGAGCAACTGCGGCCGCTGCTGCCCGATTCCCTGCACTTGTTGGGCGGTCTGTGCCTGGTCTGTGTGCATCGGGTTGGCCCCGGCATTGTTGCCCACCAGGCGCTCGGTGCGGTCAACATCGGCTATCACAGTGGTCCATGCAGCGATCAGGCCGCACGCATGGCGGTTGTCGAAGCCGCGGCAGCGCTGTTTCGCAGCGCCGGCATCGAATCCCAGGCCATGCCCGATCTGCAACAGGCTCGTTGGCAGAAGCTGGTGTGGAACGTGCCCTACAACGGCTTGTCAGTACTGCTCGGTGCCAGTACCACGCCGTTGATGGCCGATGAGCATAGCCGTGGATTGATCCAGGCACTGATGCAGGAGGTGGTACTTGGAGCGCAGGCTTGCGGGCATCACATCGCGCCGGATTACGCCGGGTATCTGTTCACGATGACCGAGAAAATGCCCGATTACTGGCCGAGCATGTATCACGACTATTCCCACAAGCGTGCGTTGGAACTGGAAGCCATTTACGGCAGACCCCTGGCAGCGGCGAGAGCGGCGGGGTGTTCGCTGCCAAGAATCGAGGCCTTGTACCAGGCGTTGGGCTTCATGGATCGACGTAATCGTTGAGCGAGTGGAAGGGGGCGACATGGCAAACAACATCGACGACAAGCTGGTGCTGGCGATCTCGTCACGGGCATTGTTCGACTTGAGCGAAAGCCACAAGGTGTATCTCACGAGTGGCGTCGAGGCTTATCGGCAATACCAGATCGAGCATGAAGACGAAGTGCTGGCGCCCGGGGACGCGTTTGCCCTTGTGCAAAAACTCTTGAACCTCAACGAGCATCTGGGGCGGGCCCGGGTCGAGGTGATCCTGGTTTCGCGCAACAGCGCCGACACCGGCCTGCGCGTGTTCAATTCTATTCATCATTACGGCCTGGCGATCTCGCGAGCCGCGTTTGTCGGCGGTCGCAGTCCTTATCCTTATCTCAAGGCGTTTGGCTGTGATCTGTTTTTGTCCACCCACGCCGAGGATGTGCGCAGCGCCCTGGACGCCGGATTTGCCGCGGCGACCATTTTGTCCGGCGGCGCCAGCCGTGCCGCCAGCGACGAATTGCGCATTGCCTTCGATGGCGACGCGGTGCTGTTTTCCGATGAGTCCGAGCGTGTTTATCAGGCGGATGGCCTGGCGGCGTTCCAGGCCAGTGAGCGACAGGCTGCACGCGAGCCGCTACGAGGTGGGCCGTTCAAGGGGTTCCTGGCGGCGCTCAATGCCCTGCAACGGGAGTTTCCCGAAGACGCGTGTCCGATTCGCACGGCACTGGTGACGGCGCGTTCGGCTCCGGCCCACGAACGGGTCATCCGGACCTTGCGCGAGTGGGATATTCGCCTGGATGAATCGCTGTTTCTCGGTGGGCTGGCTAAATCGGCGTTCCTCGAGGCGTTCGCCGCCGATGTGTTTTTCGACGACCAGACCGGTCACTGTGAACTGGCCCGCGAGGTCGTCGCCACCGGTCACGTGCCCCATGGCATCAGCAACGAAGTAGCGCCGTGACTGCCCTTGGTCCGGGACTTCAAGCCGCACGTCGCGCTGCCCAAGGCGCTGCTAAGCTGAATCCAACTCCGTCATTTTGGCACGCGAGGAGGTCACATGATTCGTTCGATGCTGTACGCCACAGACTTGGGGCTGTACGCCCCTTATGTGATGCAGCATGCCTTGGCATTGGCACGGACGTTTAAAGCCGAGTTGTATGTGGTGCATGCGGTAGAACCGATGGGGTTGTTCGCCGAATCGGTGTTGCAAAGCTATCTCGATGAGCAGGCGTTGAACGAATTTCATCGCCAGGGTCTGAATACGGTGATGGCCAATATCGAACACCGGGTGCTCGACAGCTTTCGCGAGGAGTTGGGAGAAGGGCAGCAGGACCTGCAGTTGATCAAGTCGGTCAGGGTCTATCAGGGTGATCCGTCCCAGGTCATTCTGGAGCAGGCGGCGAAACTCTCCGTCGATTTACTGATCGTCGGCAGCCATTGCCAAGGGGCCAATGGTGAGACTCCGTTGGGCAGGACCGCTGCGCGGGTATTGCAGTTATCCCGTGTGCCGGTCTACCTGGTGCCGCTGGTTCAGCGCCGACGCCAGGGCGAGGTTTGAGGCTAAATGATGGCATTTTATAAAAAGTTCTAGATTTATTGTTCAAACCTTTCATATAGTTATATACCGCCACTGATGCCCGTGGCGTCCAACTGCTTTGAGGGATACATATGAAGCTTCAACAACTGCGCTACATCTGGGAAGTGGCGCACCACGACCTCAACGTTTCCGCTACCGCTCAAAGCCTCTATACATCGCAACCCGGCATCAGTAAGCAGATCCGCCTGTTGGAAGATGAACTGGGCGTCGAAGTCTTCGCCCGCAGTGGCAAGCACCTGACCCGCGTGACCCCTGCCGGTGAGCGCATCATTACCACGGCCGGCGAGATCCTGCGCAAGGTCGAAAGTATCAAGCAGATCGCCCAGGAATTCTCCAACGAGAAAAAGGGCACCCTGTCGATCGCAACGACCCACACCCAGGCTCGTTACGCATTGCCGCCGGTGATCAGCAACTTCATCAAACAATACCCGGATGTGGCGCTGCACATGCACCAGGGTTCGCCCATGCAGATCGCCGAAATGGCGGCCGACGGCACGGTGGATTTCGCCATCGCTACCGAGGCCCTGGAGCTGTTCGGGGATCTGGTGATGATGCCGTGTTATCGCTGGAACCGCTGCGTGGTCGTGCCCCAGGGCCATCCGTTGACCAAGCTGCCGAAGCTGACCCTCGAGGCTCTGGCGGAATACCCGATCGTGACTTACGTGTTCGGTTTTACTGGCCGTTCTAAGCTCGACGAGGCCTTCAGCCATCGAGGCCTGACGCCGAAAGTGGTGTTCACCGCCGCCGACGCCGACGTGATCAAGACCTACGTTCGCCTCGGGCTGGGTGTGGGCATCGTGGCGAAAATGGCCGTCGATACCAAGCTCGACAGTGACCTGGTGGTGCTCGACGCCAGCGAGCTGTTCGAGTCCAGCGTGACCAAGATCGGCTTCCGTCGCGGCACCTTCCTGCGGGGTTTCATGTGCGACTTCATCGAGAAGTTCGCACCGCACCTGACCCGGGAAGTCATGGCCAAGGCCATCCAGTGCCACAACAAGCAGGAACTCGAAGAGCTGTTCGACGGTGTCGAGCTGCCCGTTCACTAAACCCTTCTAAATGGCCTCGGTGACAGCGAATTGTTGCCGGGCGCCCGCCACGACGATCTCCACCTCATCCCCTTCGAGTTTGCCCAGCAAGCCACGGCCCAGCGGCGAGCGAGGGGTGATGACGGTGATCGGTTGTCCCACCAGCGATACCTTGAGTCCCGCTGCGTCCGGTCCTAGAAACAGCCACTGCTCGCGACCGTCCTCATCTTCCAAGCCGATCAACGTGCCGAGCTGAATACCGCGCTGCGCGTCGTAAGGCCGCAGCGTCAAGTTCTGGCACAGCGCCAGGGCCTGGCGGATTTCCTCTACTCGCCGGGCCTGGCCGGCCGCCAGGTAGGATGCCTCCAGGCCCAGGGTGTCGTATTTGTTCTCGGCGATGTTTTCTTCGTGGGTCGCGGTTTCATACGCGGTCTGGGCGGCGCGTTCGGCGATATCGAGGTCAATTTTGAGCTTGTCGAGAATCAACTGGTGGACGGTCTGTTTGTTCATGTCATTCACAGAATTGCAGGACGTTGGCGCGGCTTTTTTCACTGGGCGCGTTCTGGTCCTGCTGCAGCCAGAACTGGCATTTGGGGTTGGACAGGTTGCGTGGGTTGCTGCGGGCTTGATCGAGGGCCTGGCGCTGCTCGTTTCGTTGCAGGTTCTGCTGATATTGCTCGAACATTCGAGTGGGTGATTGTTCAGGTTCTTGCACGGGTGTCTGCGCTGCAGGTGGTTGCGCCAACTGGTGGACGGCGGCGGCCACCGGAGCCAGTTGCTCATTGAACAGGAATCTGGACAGCAGCCAGCCCGTCAGGACGATGGCGAGAAACCCCAGCCACAAGCCCAGGGCAATGCTGAGGGTTAACTTCAGAGCCGAAAGGCGCGGGGCTGGCGGATGGTCAGGCATGGCTGCTTCCTGGCAGGATCGTGAATGGACGTGATTGTCGCATGAAGATTAATCGCCGTCGGCTCTTCTGCATTACAGGTTTATTCGGGACAATCGGGCATTTGCCACAGGGAGTCGGGAATGACTGTGCGCTGGGATATTTTTTGCACCGTTGTCGATAACTATGGCGATATTGGCGTCACCTGGCGCCTGGCTCGGCAACTGGTGGCCGAGCATCAGTGCGCGGTGCGGCTGTGGGTGGATGACCTGCGGGCCTTCGAGCGGTTGTGCCCGGAGATCGACGTCAGCCTTGATGAGCAATGGCGGCAGGGCGTGCACGTGCGGCATTGGCCTGGGACCTGGTTGCCCACCGAGGCTGCCGATGTAGTGATTGCCGCGTTTGCCTGTCAGTTGCCGGCCGCCTACATGGATGCGATGGCCGAGCGCCAGACCACCCCGCTGTGGATGAACCTCGACTATCTGAGCGCCGAGGATTGGGTGGTGGGCTGTCACGGCTTGCCGTCGGTCAAATACAAACACGTGCAGAAGTACTTTTTTTTCCCCGGTTTCCAGCAGGAGACGGGCGGTTTGCTGCGTGAGGCGGGGCTTCTGGAGCGTCGTAGACAATTTCAGCAGGATGCCGAGGCGCAGCGAATTTTCCTTCAAGGGTTGGGTGTCGAACGGTCTGCGGATGCGTGCCTGATTTCGCTTTTTGCCTACGAGAACACCGGGCTGGCCAGTTGGTTCGACGCGATGGCGACCGGCGGCGAGGCGTTTCACGTGCTGGTCCCGGAAGGGCGGGTGCTGGGTGATGTCGAACGCTGGCTCGGAGTCGATGACCTGAAAGTCGGCGCGGTGCATCGACGTGGAGCCCTGACCGTCCAGGTGCTGCCGTTCGTCGGGCAGGATCAGTACGATCAGCTCTTGTGGTGCTGCGATTTCAATGCGGTACGTGGCGAGGACTCCTTCGTGCGCGCCCAATGGGCCGGCCGGCCGATGCTCTGGCACATTTATCAGCAGGAAGAAGACGTTCACCTGGAAAAACTCGAGGCGTTCCTCGGGCTCTACACCCGAGGGCTCCCGGACGCGACGGAAAAAGCGATCAGCGGTCTCTGGCGAGCCTGGAATGCCGGCCAGGACATGACCGAACACTGGAAAGCCGCCCGCCAACAGCAGCCGGAACTGGCCGAACATGCCCGGGCGTGGTGTCTGGAACAAGCCTCCCGGCCGGATCTTGCCGCGGCGCTGGTGAAGTTTTATGTAAATTGGATATGATACGCGGCCTAGATTTTTGTCAATCCCATCCAAATTCGGATATTCGCAATGAAAACTGGTAAAGAACTCAAACCCGGTACAGTGATTCGTATCGACAACGATCCTTGGCTGGTTCAGAAAGCTGAATTCACCAAGTCGGGTCGTAACAGCGCGATCATGAAGACCAAGCTGAAAAACCTGCTGACCGGCTACAAGACCGAAACCGTCTACGGTGCGGACGACAAACTGGACGACGTGATCCTCGACCGCAAAGAAGCGACCCTGTCCTTCATTAGCGGCGACACCTACACGTTCATGGACACCACTGACTACACCATGTACGAGTTGAACGCCGAAGACATCGAAAGCGTTCTGCCTTTCGTTGAAGAAGGCATGACCGACGTCTGCGAAGCCGTGTTCTTCGAAGAGCGCCTGGTTTCCGTAGAACTGCCGACCACCATCGTGCGTCAGGTTGACTACACCGAAGGTTCCGCTCGCGGTGACACTTCTGGCAAGGTGATGAAGCCTGCCAAACTGAAGAACGGCACCGAGCTGTCGGTCGCTGACTTCATCGAAATCGGCGACATGATCGAGATCGATACCCGCGAAGGCGGTTCCTACAAAGGCCGCGCTAAATAAGCGAAGTCTTGTGTATGAAAAAGCCCGACCATTGAGTCGGGCTTTTTTATTGCTGCTGTCTGGATCATCGGCAGTGGACCCTGTGGCAAGGGAGCTTGAATGAATTGGGTCTGCTGCGCAGCCCAGCGGGAGCAAGCTCCCTCGCCACAGGGATGTGCCTATCATTTCAAGTGCTGCTTGAGCTCTTCGGACACCTGCAACATCGCCGAACGCACCGCCGGCACCTGGCTGACCACGTTGAGCAAGCCATAGTCGTGGATCATGCCGTTGTAGCGTACCGCCGTGACGGGCACGCCGGCCGCGTCCAGCTTGCGGGCATAGGCCTCACCTTCATCGCGCAACACATCGGCTTCGGCAGTCTGCACCAACGCTGGCGGCAAGCCCTTGAGTTGGGCGGTGCTGGCCCGCAGTGGCGAGGCATAAATCTCGCTACGTTGGCCGGCGTCGGTGGTGTAGTTATCCCAGAACCATTTCATCATGTTTTTGCTGAGGAAGTGTCCCTCGGCGAACTGGTTGTAGGACGCCGTCTCGAAGCTGGCGTCGGTCACCGGCCACAACAGGGCCTGGAAGCGGATCGCCGGCGTACCTTTGTCCTTGGCCATCAGCGCCACGACCGCTGCCATGTTGCCGCCGACGCTGTTGCCCACCACCGCCAGGCGCTTGCCGTCGACGTTGATCTGCTTGCCGTGCTCGGCCACCCATTTCGTTGCGGCATAGGCCTGGTTGATCGCCACCGGGTAATGCGCCTCGGGTGACGGCGTGTAGTTGACGAACACTGCGACGGCGCCCGAGCCTGCTACCAGGTCCCGAACCAGGCGTTCGTGGGTCGGGAAGTCTCCCAGTACCCAGCCACCGCCGTGGAAGAACATGAACACGGGCAGCTCACCTTTGACCCCGGCCGGGCGGACGATCGTCAGGCTGATCGGCTGGCCGTCGACCTGGATGGTCTTCTCGCTGACGTCGGCCTTGGGCAAGGTCAGTTTCACTCCCGCCTGGGCGCCGACCAGAACGGCGCGGGCGTCTTTGGGCGAGAGTTGTTCCAGCGGCTTGCCGGTACCGGCGTTCAGTGCATCGAGAAACGCCTGGGTGTTGTGTTCCACGATGTTATCGGCGAAGGCGCTGCCGACGCTGAGGGCCAGAAGGGTGCCGGTCAAGACTTTGCTGAGCGTTTTCATGTGTATCTCCTTGAGTTCGAATTCGGGTCGCTGATTCAGACGGTTACATGCAGTCGCACATCGACATTGCCGCGGGTGGCGTTGGAGTACGGGCAGACTTGGTGAGCTGCATCCACCAGGCTTTGCGCGTCGGCCTGGTCCAGGCCCGGCAGGCTGATGTGCAAGTCGATGTCGAGGCCGAAACCGCCGGGGATCTGACCGATGCCGACATGGGCAGTGATCGACGCGTCATCCGGGATCTTTCGTTTGCTCTGGCCGGCGACGAATTTCAACGCGCCGATAAAGCAGGCCGAGTAACCGGCGGCGAACAGTTGCTCAGGGTTGGTCGCCGCGCCGCCTGCACCGCCGAGCTCCTTGGGCGTGGCGAGCTTGACGTCGAGGATGTTGTCGCTGGAGATCGAACGACCGTCACGGCCACCAGTGGAAGTTGCGATTGCGGTGTAGAGAGTTTTCATGATCAGAGCCTCGTTTCTGGGTAGTTGATTTGCGCTAAATGTTTGCGCGCTAAGTAGGTGTGAGAAGAATGTATAGCGCTAATGTTTTGCGCGCAAGATAAATTTTTAAGATTTTTTCAGATGCCGTAGGAGAAGAGGCTCGAAACCCTTGAGCTAGAGCCGTTCCAGAGGAGAAAAAATTTTGGGGATTTGACTGGTGATGCTTGTGGCAGGGCTGCCGCTATCGCGAGCAGGCTCGCTCCTACATTGGATCTGTGGGTGAGTATCCAAGGCTAGCTTGGTACCTGTGGGAGCGAGCCTGCTCCGGGCGGCGATCCAACGATAGCGGTGGGTCAGTCAATGAAGAGGGTGGATGTGATGGCCTCTCGCGAGCAGGCTCGCTCCCACAATGGACCAGTGGTGTTGACAGGATCCAAGGCTGGCTTGGTACCTAATAGGAGCGAGCCTGCTCCGGATGGCAATTCGACGACAGCGATGGATGCGCTATCAGAGACTGTCTTGCAAATTCCCGCGCAGCGCCTGCAGGTCCTCTTGGAGTTTTTTCAGCTGCTCCAGGGTCTGGCCGCTGGCGGCGAGGATGCATTGGGGAATGTCGAGGGCTTTTTCGCGCAAGGCGCGACCTTTTTCGGTGAGTTCGACGATCACCACGCGTTCGTCTTCCCGACTGCGGGTACGGCTCAACAGGCCCTCGGCCTCCAGGCGCTTGAGCAGCGGTGTCAACGAGCCGGGATCGGTGAGCAGGCGAGTGCTGATTTCTCCGACGGTCAAACCGTCCGTTTCCCACAACACCATCATGGCCAGGTATTGCGGATACGTCAGGCCCAGGGCTTGTAGCAACGGCTTGTAGACCTTGGTCATCAGCAGTGATGTGGAATGCAGGGCAAAGCAGACCTGGTTGTCGAGCAGCAGGGCTGCGCAGGCTTCGGGGGTGTCGCGCTGGGTACTCATGGCAAAACCTTCATTCAGTGAACGCTATAAATCTAGCGGGCGAATCTTTAATGCGCCAGATAATTCTGACGACCTGAGCCGAAGTTGCATTCCCCCGTTCGTCTGGAGTGCGTAGGATAGACGCCTTGGTGAAGGGGAAACGTCTGTGATCGAGAGTCTGGTGTTTGTGGTATTTGGCGCCTTGTTGGGCACGATGGGGGGATTGTTTGGGATCGGTGGCGGGTTGATTGCTATTCCGGTGCTGGGGGTGTGGTTCGGCCTCGACCAGCAGCTTGCCCAAGGCACGGCGTTGGTGATGGTGGTGCCCAACGTGATGCTTGCGTTGTGGCGCTACCATCAGCGCAATCGCATCGAGATGCGCCATGTGCTGCCATTGGCCTCCATGGGGTTCTGCTTCGCCTGGCTTGGCTCGATCTGGGCCGTAGGGATAGATGCCCAAAGCATGCGCATAGGCTTCGTGGCATTCCTGATCGCGCTGACGCTCTACAACCTGATCCGAATGTTTGCAGCCAGCACGCCACCTTCTGCGCAGATGCGTTATGGCTGGCCATGGCTCGCTGTGCTGGGAGCGGCGTCGGGGACCATGGGCGGTCTGTTCGGTGTGGGTGGGGCTGTCGTCGCAACGCCGATTCTGACCAGCCTGTTCGGCACCACGCAGGTCGTCGCCCAGGGGCTGTCCCTGGCGCTGGCCTTGCCTAGCACCAGCGTGACCCTCGCCACCTATGCGTTTCACCACGAAGTGGATTGGAGCATTGGCTTGCCGCTGGCCATCGGTGGGCTGCTGAGCATCAGTTGGGGGGTAAAAGTTGCCCACGCATTGCCGGAGCGGCTGTTGCGCGGGCTGTTCTGCGGATTTCTGGTGCTGTGTGCGGTGCTGCTCGCCTTTAAAGTTTGAAACCTTCGACGATGTGCTCGGCCAGGCACTCAGTAATCGGCGATGGATTATGCAAGTTGCGGATCAGCATGATGCTGGCCTCGGGCAGTTCCGGCAGGTCTTCGGCTTCGCCCAGTACGCGCATGTCCGGGGTCAGCAGGCTTTCCAGTTGCGCGGTGATCGCCAGGCCGGCGCCCACCACGGCCATCAGCGCCGACAGGCTGGAGCTGTTGTACGCCACGCGATACTCACGGCCCATGGCATCCAGCGCGTTGCAGGCCCATTGCCGGCAGAAGCAGTCACTGTTGAACATCGCCAGCGGCAGCGGTGTTTGTTCGTGGACGTTAAAGCACGCGGCTTCCGCCCAGACAAAGCGCTCCTTGCGCAACAACTGGCCGATTTCGTCACCCGGCTTGCGGGTGACGATGGACAGGTCCAGGTCCTGGCGTAGCAGCAGCTGCTTGGACGATTCGCAGTGCACTTCAATTTCGATCAAGGGATAGAACTGGGCAAAGCGCTGCAGGATTCCCGGTAAAAAACGCATCACATAATCGTCCGGTGTGCCGATGCGCACCGTGCCGACCATGTGCGGTTCGCGCAGGGTATTGAACACCTCGCTGTGCAGCTTGAGGATCCGCCGGGCGTAACCCAGCAATACCTGGCCTTCGGCCGTGAGTTTGACCTGACGCCCGTCACGTTCGAACAGCCGCCGCTGCAATACATCTTCTTCCAGTCGCTTCATCTGCATGCTGACGGCCGACTGGGTGCGATTGACCAGCTCGCCGGCCCGGGTGAAACCGCCCTGGTCAGCGATGGCGACGAAGGTGCGCAGCACTTCCGTATCGATACTCGGGTAACTCGACAATTGATCAATCTCCGAGATGTATTGCATAAGAAACATTCGTTGGATTGATCTTACCGTTGGCGAGAGACTTGAGCCATCCCCAACGGAGGACATCACGATGAAAGGTCAAAAAGGTTATCTACTGATAGACAAACTCTCCCACAGCTTTTCGGTCAGCGCTCTGCTGCACAAGTTTAGTCGCTGGTACGAATTGCACCACGAACGCGAACTGCTGGCCGGAATGAGCGACGAGGCGCTCAAGGATATCGGCGTCAGCCGCGCTGATGTAGAACAGGAAGTGGTTCGGCCATTCTGGGATGACCCAATGCACAAATGAGCCATCCTTCCCTACACAAACCCCTTATTGGTGAGGTAGGTTGCGAGCAGACAAGGAGATCTCCATGCCCGCGACGCTGTCCTTTACCCTCAAACAGGCCCGGCGTCTGGCGTTGGCCGCCCAAGGATTCAATGGGCGGTCGCCGCCAGCTTCGGTGCAATCCACGCACCTCAATCGGCTGATCGAACGCCTGGGCGTGGTGCAGATCGATTCCGTCAATGCGCTGGTGCGCTCGCATTACCTCCCGCTGTTCTCCCGTCTCGGTCATTACAACCCCGATTTGCTCGATCAAGCGGCCTGGAGTCAGGGCCGACGTCGGACGCTGTTCGAATATTGGGGGCACGAAGCATCGCTGCTGCCCATGTCCATGTATCCGCTGATGCGCTGGCGCATGCATCGGGCGTCGCATGGCGAGGGGATCTACCAGCAATTGGCGCGTTTCGGCCAGGAGCGGCAGGACGTGATTCGCCGGGTCCTGGATGCGGTCCGGGAGCAGGGCGCTTTGGGCGCGGGCAGCTTGTCCACGCGCCAGGAGAAGGCCGGGCCGTGGTGGGACTGGAGCGCCGAAAAACATGCCCTGGAATGGTTGTTCGCTGCGGGTGAGGTTACGGTGGCGGGGCGCCGGGGTTTCGAGCGGCTCTACGATTTGCCGGAGCGAGTGCTTCCCGCCGCCGTGTTGCAACAGGCGCTACCGGATGAAGCCCAGGCCCAGCGCGCCTTGCTGCTGCATGCCGCCGAGGCCTTGGGTGTGGGCACCGAGAAGGACTTGCGCGACTATTTTCGCCTCGATCCGGCTGACAGTCGCGCACGCCTGGCTGAGCTGGAGGAGGCCGGCGAGTTGCTGCGCTGCGAGGTCCAGGGCTGGAAGCAACCGGCCTGGTGCCGTCCCATGGTGAAAATCCCGCGCAAAGTGGCGGCCAGCGCCTTGCTGTCACCGTTCGATTCGCTGGTCTGGGAGCGCAGCCGCACCGAGCGGCTGTTCGACTTTCGCTATCGTCTGGAGATTTACACGCCGGTCCACAAACGGGTCTATGGCTACTACGTGCTGCCATTCCTGCACAACGAGCGCATCGCCGCTCGGGTCGACCTGCGGGCGGAGCGGGCACAGGGGCGGCTGGCGGTGCATGCGGTGCATGAACAGGTGCAGGGGCTGGACGAGGAGGGCGTGCATGCGCTGGCGCAGAACCTGCGGCGCCTGGCTGATTGGTTGGGGTTGGAGCGGGTACAGCTTAATTGTCGGCGCGAGGGTGGGGTGAGGTTGGCGGGGGCTTTGGCCGGTATCGGCAGTGACTCAATGGGCCTCTTCGCGAGCAAGCCCGCTCCCACAGTTGATCTTCAGTGAACACACAACGTGTGATCGACTCGATCCCTGTGGGAGCGGGCTTGCTCGCGAAAGCGATCATCCAGGCGCTACAGAACCACCTGATTCACCGCCTCACCTGCTTCAACGTCTCGGCAATCAAGAACGCCAGTTCCAAAGACTGATCGGCATTCATCCGCGGGTCGCAGTGAGTGTGGTAGCGGTCGGAGAGTCCGTCCTCGGTGATCGGCCGGGCGCCGCCGATGCATTCGGTGACGTTCTGCCCGGTCATTTCGATGTGTATACCGCCGGCGTAGGTGCCTTCGGCTTCGTGGGCCTGGAAGAACTGCTTCACTTCGCCGAGGATCTGCGCGAAGTCTCGGGTCTTGTAGCCGCTGCTCGCCTTGATGGTGTTGCCGTGCATCGGATCGGAACTCCACAAAACCTGCTTGCCCTCGCGCTGCACGGCGCGTAACAGCGGCGGCAGATGATCGGCAACCTTGTTCGCACCCATCCGCGCGATCAGGTTCAGCCGGCCCGGGTCGTTGTCCGGGTTGAGCACGTCGATCAGGCGGATCAGGTCGTCCGGGTCCATGGTCGGCCCGACCTTGACGCCGATCGGGTTGTTCACCCCACGCAGGAATTCTACGTGGGCACCGTCCAGCTGGCGTGTGCGGTCGCCGATCCAGAGCATGTGGGCCGAGCAGTCGTAGTAATCGTTGGTCAGGCTGTCGCGGCGCACGAAGGCTTCTTCGTAATTAAGCAACAACGCTTCGTGGGCGGTGAAAAAGCTGGTTTCGCGCAGTTGCGGCGAGCTGTCCATGCCACAGGCACGCATGAACGCCAGGGTTTCGTCGATGCGGTCGGCCAGATGGCTGTACTTTTCTGCCAGGGCCGAGTTGGCGATGAAATCCAGATTCCACTTATGCACTTGGTGCAGATCGGCAAACCCGCCCTGGGCGAACGCGCGTAACAGGTTCAGGGTGGCGGTGGACTGGTGATACGACTGCAACAGCCGCTCAGGGTCCGGTACCCGGCTTTTTTCGTCGAAGCCGATGCCGTTGACGATGTCCCCCCGATAGGCCGGCAGGGTCACGCCGTCGATGGTTTCATCGTTGGCCGAGCGTGGCTTGGCGAATTGCCCGGCCATGCGTCCGACCTTGACTACCGGGCAGCCGGCGGCGAAGGTCATGACAATCGCCATTTGCAGCAACACTTTAAAAGTGTCGCGGATCTTCGCCGCCGAGAACTCGGCAAAGCTCTCGGCGCAGTCGCCGCCTTGCAACAGAAAGGCGCGGCCTTGGGTGACCTCGGCGAACTGACGGCGCAACTCCCGGGCCTCACCGGCAAACACCAGTGGCGGGTAACTGGCCAGGGTTTGCTCCACCTGCAGCAAGTGGGCTGCGTCGGGATAACGGGGTTGTTGCTGGATCGGCAGGGCGCGCCAGCTGTCAGGGCTCCAGGGTTGGCTCATCATGATCTCTAGGTGGTTTACGCTCGGACGGCCATGTTAGCAGCAAATTAGTGCGTGACCTGTTTGCGTCGCTTCGCGGACAATCGCGCTTTTGCCCAGGTTCTGCGCGTTGTCGCGGTCGGCCGGTTGCATCAGGAGTTGAAATGACAGAGGAGCGCGTCGAGCATTTGCTCGCCGAGGTGCATGACGAGTTCGGCATGATCCGGGTCTTCGAAGTGGCCGACTACCGGTTTCTTGAATTCGGCGATGCTATCGAGCAGAGCTGCGTGTTCACCGCCGATCCAAGCTGGCTTGAATACGACTACACCCGCGCCATGCTGATCGGTGCGTTGTGTCATGAACAGCCGGAGAGCGCGCTGTTCCTCGGCCTGGGCGCCGGGACCCTGACCCAGGCCTGCCTCAAGTTCCTGCCGCTGGAAGACGTCGAAGCCATCGAGCTGCGCCCCGACGTGCCGCGCCTGGCCATTGAGTACCTGGGGCTGGACGACGATCCGCGACTCTACATCCGCGTCGGCGATGCCCTCGAACTGCTGGAAACCGCCGAGCCTGCGGACCTGATTTTCGTCGACCTCTATACCGATGTCGGCCCCGGCGTCGGGCATCTGGCCTGGGGTTTCCTTGAAGATTGCCAGAAACGCCTTAACCCGGGCGGCTGGCTGGTGATCAACCAATGGGCCACAGACGATGGCAAACCCTTGGGCGCGGCACTGTTGCGCGGTTTGTACCACCGGCACTATTGGGAGCTTCCGGTGAAGGAGGGCAATGTGATCCTGATCGTGCCGTCCGACCTGGACCAGGAACTGGACATGGATGGATTGAGCGCGCGGGCCGAGGAATTGGCGCCGCGACTGGGGTATTCGTTGCTGCCGTTGATCAAGGCGATCCGGCCGGCGACTTGAGTCGGTGAACGACGCAGGTCCAAGGCTCTGTTCGGTCTTGGGACATGGCTCTTGTGGCGAGGGAGCTTGCTCCCGCTGGGACGCGAAGCGCCCCCCCTTTCGGTACTGAGCCTACTTCAAGGCGTCTGCTGCGCAGCCGAGCGGGAGCAAGCTCCCTCGCCACAGGTTTCGGGTGAAACAGAAACCCTGTGGCGAATCCGCATTCCTCGGGGTGAACCGGTTTAGCTGCTGTAAAAAAAGCTCCCTTTTTGGCCGGATTCCGGTATAGTGCGCGCCGGCCTTTAGCCGGGCCGCGTCAGGTAGCGCAATTCTCGAAGTCAGCTTCGGTTGCAAATCCGCACAACGGATGCTTCCAGACGTTCTTTTTCATTCATTCGTTTTCGCAAATCCCCGCCGACAAAGCTGCCAGGGCGACTCTTGAGTCTCAACACGGCATGCGCAGCTTTGGAGCATGGGTCTTTGCGGATGCACTTAGAGGCAGACCCATGACCCAGGAAATCGGCGGCTTCGCCGCTCTTGAACTTCATCCCAATATTGTCGCTGCAGTAGTCGCTACCGGCTATGAAGAGCCTTCGGCCATTCAGCAGCAGTCGATCCCGATCATTCTCGCCGGTCACGATATGATTGGTCAGGCGCAAACCGGTACGGGTAAAACCGCCGCGTTCGCTCTGCCGATCCTGCACCGCATTGATCCGTCCAAGCGCGAGCCGCAAGCTCTGATCCTGGCCCCAACCCGTGAGTTGGCGCTACAAGTTGCAACCGCTTTCGAAACCTACGCCAAGCAAATGCCGGGCGTGACTGTTGTGGCTGTCTACGGCGGCGCGCCGATGGGCCCACAACTGAAAGCAATCCGTAATGGCGCGCAGATCGTTGTCGCCACCCCGGGCCGTCTGTGCGACCACCTGCGTCGCGACGAAAAAGTCCTCGCCACCGTGAACCACCTGGTTCTGGACGAGGCGGACGAAATGCTCAAGCTGGGCTTCATGGATGACCTGGAAGTGATCTTCAAGGCCATGCCGGAAACCCGTCAGACCGTGCTGTTCTCGGCCACCTTGCCGCAGTCGATCCGTGCGATCGCCGAGCGTCACCTCAAGGACCCGAAACACGTCAAGATCCAGAGCAAGACCCAGACCGTTACCGCGATCGAGCAGGCTCACCTGCTGGTTCACGCTGACCAGAAGACCTCTGCCGTACTGAGCCTGCTGGAAGTCGAGGATTTCGACGCGCTGATCATGTTCGTGCGCACCAAGCAAGCGACCCTGGACCTGGCCAGCGCCCTGGAAGCCAAAGGCTACAAGGCCGCTGCGCTGAACGGCGACATCGCCCAGAACCAGCGTGAGCGTGTGATCGACTCCCTCAAGGATGGCCGCCTGGACATCGTGGTCGCGACCGACGTTGCCGCCCGTGGCCTGGACGTTCCGCGCATCACCCACGTATTCAACGTGGACATGCCGTACGATCCGGAATCCTACGTTCACCGTATCGGCCGTACCGGTCGTGCCGGTCGCGAAGGTCGTGCGCTGCTGCTGGTCACTCCGCGTGAGCGTCGCATGCTGCAAGTGATCGAGCGTGTGACCGGTCAGAAGGTCGCCGAAGTTCGTCTGCCGGACGCTCAAGCCGTTCTGGATGCGCGCATCAAGAAACTGACCAACAGCCTGTCGCCGCTGGTGGCTGACGCCGAATCGACCCACGGTGATCTGCTCGATCGCCTGACCGCCGACATCGGCTGCTCCCCACGTGCTCTGGCTGCCGCCCTGCTGCGCAAGGCCACCAATGGTCAGGCGCTGAACCTGGCTGCGATCGAGAAGGAACGTCCGCTGGTGCCGAACAGCACCCCGCGTGGCGATCGTCCTGAGCGCAGCGGTGATCGTCCGGACCGTGGTGATCGTGAGCGTCGTGCGCCGATCCCATTGGCCGAAGGCCGTGCTCGCTGCCGTACCGCACTGGGCGCTCGCGACGGCATCGCCGCCAAGAACCTGCTCGGTGCCATCCTCAATGAGGGCGGCCTGGCGCGTGAAGCCATCGGTCGCATCCAGGTGCGTGACAGCTTCAGCCTGGTGGAACTGCCGGAAGATGGCCTGGAGAAATTGCTGGCCAAGCTCAAGGACACCCGCGTGGCCGGCAAGCAACTCAAGCTGCGTCGCTATCGCGAAGATTGATCGGCCACTGGGCTGATTGATCGAGCATGAAAAATCCCCGACTGGTTCGGGGATTTTTTTTGCCTGTTGGGTTGTGGGCCTTCAGGGGGATCGGTGTCGTTTCATTCGCGAGCAAGCCCGCTCCCACAGGGGATTTGTGAGCACCATAGATCCAATGTGGGAGCGGGCTTGCTCGCGAAGTGGGCGACTCGGTACAGCGGTCAGTCGAACCGATAAATATCCATCCCCAACGCCCCCATCGTGAACCCTTGATGAGCCACGCTGAACAACCCGCCGGCACCCCGGGCAAAGTACAGCGGCAACAGGTGCTCGTCGCTGGGATGGCTACGCACGGCATTGGGCGCCTGGCGGCGATAGTCATGCAGCGCTGATTCGTCATCCGCCGCCAGTTTCTCCACCATCCAATCACGAAAGGCCTCGGCCCAGGGCTCGATGCTTTCCGGTCCGGCGTTCCAGTCCAGTTCGCGCAGGTTATGGGTGATGCTGCCGGAACCGATCAGCAGGATACCTTGCTGGCGCAGACTCGCCAGGGCCTGGCCGACTTGCGTCTGTAAGGCCGGGCCCTGGCGGCTGGGCAGCGAAACCTGGACCACCGGGATGTCGGCTTCGGGATACATCAAGGACAGCGGCACCCAGACGCCATGGTCGGATGGCCGCTGAGCGTCGAGGCGCGCCGGCAAACGTGCGGTATCGAGCAGGTCGCTCACTTGCGTGGCCAGTTCCGGATCGCCCGGCGCAGGGTATTGCACTGCGTACAGGGCCGGTGGGAAGCCACCGAAGTCGTGCCAGGTGCGCGGCTGGGGATTGGCACTGACCAGCAGCCCGTCGCTTTCCCAGTGGGCGGAGACGATGACGATCGCCTTGGGCCTGGGCAGTTGCGCGGCCAGGCGAGCCAGCGCCGGACCGCTGGCGCCGGGCTCCAGGGCGAGCATCGGTGAACCGTGGGAGATGAACAGGCTGGGCAGCATGAAAGGACTCCGGAGCGTTAAGATGTCGCCATCTTCCGCCAGGTCAATCATCTAAATCTAATATAAGTTTTAGCCCGTTTTGATCGGTTTTTTTGGAGCGAGTCATGGAGCACGAGTTCTGGCACAAACGCTGGTCATCGAACCAGATCGGCTTTCACTTGCCTGAGGTGAATCCCTACCTGCAACGTTTCTGGCCGCAACTGGGTCTTGGGCAGGGCAGTCGGGTGCTGGTGCCCTTGTGCGGCAAAAGCCTGGATCTGTTGTGGCTTGCCCAGCAAGGTTATTCAGTGCTCGGCGTCGAGCTGTCGGAAAAAGCCACAACGGATTTTTTCCAGGAGCATCAGTTGCAGCCCAGCATCCGTGAAGAGGGCGCGTTCAAGATTTTCCGCGCTGCTGATATCGAAATCCGCTGCGGAGATTTTTTTGCCCTGGGTCCACAAGACGTGGCCGATTGCGTCGCGCTGTACGACCGCGCCGCGTTGATTGCTCTACCCGTGCCCATGCGTGAGCGGTATGCAGCGCATCTACAGGCCATTCTGCCGAGCTGCGTCGGGTTGCTGATTACGCTGGATTACAACCAGGCCGAGATGCCCGGCCCGCCTTTTGCCGTGGATGATGCCGAGGTGCGGCGGTTGTTGGGGGGCAATTGGCAGTTGGAAGTCTTGCAGGAGCAGGATGTGCTGGGGGAAAGCTGGAAGTTTCTGCAGGCTGGGGTGACCCGGCTGGATGAGCGGGTTTATCGGGTTTCCAATGGTTGATGATCCGACGACGAGGGCCTGATCAACCCCTTGAAATTCAGGCAAAAAAGAAGCCCGCGTTGCTGCGGGCTTCTGAGGTGCTAGCTATCAACCGCGACGACGCAGTGCGTCGATGCGCTCTTCCAGCGGCGGGTGGCTCATGAACATCCGGGCCAGACCCTGTTTGATGCCACCGTTGATGCCGAACGCGTTCAGCGTATCGGGCATGTGGACCGGCAAGCCTTGCTCGGCACGCAGCCGTTGCAGGGCGCCGATCATGGCGTTGGTGCCGGCCAGGCGTGCGCCGGCTTCGTCGGCGCGGAATTCGCGTTTGCGCGAGAACCACATGACGATGGCGCTGGCGAGGATGCCCAGTACCAGCTCGGCGAAGATTGTTGCCACGTAGTAGGCGGTGCCTTGGCCTTCCTCGTTCTTGAAGATCACCTTGTCGACGAAATTGCCGATGATCCGGGCAAAGAACATCACGAACGTGTTCACCACGCCCTGGACCAATGCCAGGGTCACCATGTCGCCGTTGGCGACGTGGCCGATCTCGTGCGCCAGCACGGCTTTGACTTCATCCATCGAGAACCGCTCGAGCAGACCCTGGCTGACGGCGACCAGGGCGTCGTTCTTGTTCCAGCCTGTGGCGAAGGCGTTGGCCTCGTAGGCCGGGAATATCCCGACTTCCGGCATCTTGATACCCGCTTCGCGAGACAGCTGTTCGACGGTTTGCAGCAGCCATTGTTCATGGCGGGTGCGCGGCTGGCTGATGATCTGGGTACCGGTGCTCATCTTCGCCATCCACTTGGAGATGAACAGCGAGAACAGCGAGCCGGCGAAGCCGAACACAGCACAGAAGATCAGCAACTGATTGAGGTTGAGGTCGATCCCGTTGGCCGCCATGAACCCGTTGAAGCCAAAGAGGCTCAGGGTAATGCTGGCAATCAGCACGACCGCCAGGTTGGTGGCCAGGAACAGCAGGATGCGCATCATGGTTGTGGAAATCTCCTCGTGCTAAAGATGTAGCGTTATGCGGGGTATATAGGTTGCCGCCACGGGCTATTCAACTCAGCGACTATTTCAAACTGTGTCCTACAAGCGTCCTGAATGTTTGAAAGACTTTTCTGAAAATGACTGTGGAAAAGGAATCCGGTGCTTTCATCCCGTGAACGTTGGGCACGGCTGTGCCGCCGCCCCACACTTTGAAGTGTAGGAGGGCGGTGGAAATCTCAGGAGCGGATATGTTGCTGAATCAGACAGCGTGCGAGACAGACGCGCCTCGCACGCTGTCCGGCTTACTGACGGTAGGACTTGAGGAAGTGACCGATGCGGCCGATGGCCTGGTCGAGGTCGTCGACCCGCGGCAGGGTCACGACGCGGAAGTGATCCGGCCACGGCCAGTTGAACGCCGTGCCCTGGACCACCAGCAGCTTCTCGGACAACAGCAGGTCGAGGACGAATTTTTCATCGTTGTGGATCGGGCAGACCTTGGGGTCGATCCGCGGGAAGGCATACAAGGCGCCCATTGGCTTGACGCAGCTGACGCCAGGAATGTCGTTGAGCAGTTCCCAGGTGCGATTGCGTTGTTCGAGCAGTCGGCCCTGGGGCAGGACCAGGTCATTGATGCTCTGATAGCCGCCCAGTGCCGTCTGGATCGCATGCTGGCTCGGCACGTTGGCGCACAGCCGCATGTTGGCCAGCATGTCGATGCCTTCGATGTAGCTGCGGGCGTGGTGCTTGGGCCCGGAGATGGCGATCCAGCCGGAGCGGAACCCGGCGACCCGATAGGACTTGGACAGGCCGTTGAAGGTCAGGCACAGCAGGTCTGGCGCCAGGGATGCGGTGCAGACGTGCACGGCATCGTCGTAGAGGATCTTGTCGTAGATTTCGTCGGAGAACACCACCAGGTTGTGCTGGCGCGCCAGTTCCAGCATGCCCAGCAGCACTTCCCGGGAGTACACGGCGCCGGTCGGGTTGTTCGGGTTGATGATCACCAGCGCCTTGGTGTTCGGCGTGATCTTGGCCTTGATGTCCGCCAGGTCCGGGAACCAGTTGGCCTGTTCGTCGCACAGGTAATGCACCGGGTTACCCCCGGACAGGCTCACGGCGGCGGTCCAGAGTGGGTAGTCTGGCGCTGGTACCAGCACTTCGTCGCCGTTGTTGAGCAGGGCCTGCATCGACATCACGATCAGCTCGGACACACCGTTGCCCAGGTAGATGTCCTCGATGCCGATGCCTTCGACCTGCTTCTGCTGGTAGTACTGCATCACGGCCTTGCGGGCGCTGAACAGGCCCTTGGAGTCACTGTAGCCCTGGGCGGTCGGCAGGTTGCGGATGACGTCCTGGAGGATCTCATCGGGCGCTTCGAAACCAAAGGGGGCCGGGTTGCCGATGTTCAGCTTGAGGATGCGATGGCCTTCCTCTTCCAGACGCTTGGCGTGCTTGAGCACCGGGCCGCGAATGTCATAGCAGACGTTGGCGAGCTTGTTCGATTTGCTGACCTGCATGGCGATGTGTTCCCGAAAATGAACGATCCAGGCGGCGTATGAACTACCGTACTGGGATTCCTGCGTCTGTGCCCAGGCCTGACGCGGTGTAGGCGCCACAATCCGTTTGAATGCGCATGACGTGACTGCCAGACTGGCGTCTGACGAGGCGCAATCATACGTGCCGCCCGATCTGCTTAAAAGCGTCGGATCGGGCTTTTTCAATTGCCGAGGTAGGACGATGGAAAAGTTGGAAAAAACCCTGGAAGAATGGCGCGCCATGCTCGATCCGGAGCAGTACAACGTTTGTCGGCTGAAGGGCACCGAACGACCGTTCTCCGGCAAATACAACGCCACCAAGACCGATGGCGTGTACCACTGCATCTGCTGCAACGAGCCGTTGTTCGACTCTCGGACCAAGTTCGATTCCGGCTGCGGCTGGCCGAGTTTCTATGCGCCGATCGAGGGCAGCGCGGTGGTGGAAGTGCGGGATGTCAGCCACGGGATGATCCGTACCGAAGTGGTCTGCGCCAAGTGCGATGCACACTTGGGCCATGTATTCCCCGACGGCCCGCCACCCACAGGGCTAAGGTATTGCATCAACTCGGTGTGCCTGGATCTGGTTGCTCGGGAGTAACTGCCAAAGGCTCGGTACGATCTGATTTTTGCGCGCCATCCAGCTTGCCCCGTGGCGAGGGAGCTTGCTCCCGCTGGGTGGCGCAGCCGCCTCCAATGTGATTGATGTGCCTTCCGATGGGAGCGAGGCGATAGTTTGCGGCTGCTTCGCAGCCGAGCGGGAGCAAGCTCCCTCGCCACAGGTATCGCTCTGCCTGAGGAAGGATCATCATTCCCAGTAATTAAATTGCACACAATTCAATTGCTCGCTATCTTCAGCTTCCATTCCCCAAGTCGGAGCCTTGCCATGAGCGACAACCTGCTGAGCATCCCGTGCACCACCATCAAGGGCGAGCAAAAGACCCTCGCCGATTTCGCCGGCAAGGCGGTATTGGTAGTCAACACCGCCAGCCAGTGCGGTTTCACCCCGCAATACAAGGGACTTGAAGCGCTGTGGCAGACCTACAAGGACCAGGGCCTGGTGGTGCTGGGCTTTCCGTGCAACCAATTCGGCAAGCAGGAACCGGGCAACGAGGGGGCGATCAGTGAGTTCTGCGAGCTGAATTACGGCGTTAGTTTCCCGCTGTTCAAGAAAATCGAGGTCAACGGTGCCGATGCCCATCCACTGTTTGTCCAGTTGAAGCAACGAGCGCCCGGCGTGTTGGGGTCCAAGGGCATCAAATGGAACTTCACCAAGTTCCTGATCGGCAAGGACGGCCAGGTAGTCAAGCGTTTTGCCCCGACCACCAAGCCCCAGGACCTCACCGGCGAGATCGAAGCACTGCTCAAATGAATGACCTGCCGGCCGATTCGCTGAAGCTCGACAGCCAGTTGTGCTTCAAGCTGTACGCCGCCTCGCGGGCGGTGATCCGTGGCTACAAACCGATGCTCGACCAGCTCGGCCTGACCTACCCGCAATACCTGGCGATGCTGGTGTTGTGGGAATGGCACGACACGGCGCCGGAACAACCGACGGTCAAGGCGCTGGGCGAACGCCTGCTGCTGGATTCCGGCACGCTGACCCCGCTGCTCAAGCGCCTGGAGCAGTTGGACCTGGTCCAGCGCCAGCGTTCGGCCCGGGACGAGCGGGAAGTGCATCTGAGCCTGTCGGACCAAGGCCGGGCGCTGCGCGACCAGGTCGCCCCGCTCAAGGCCCGCCTGTTGTGTGAGAGCGGGGTTGATCTGGACCGCCTGGGCACGTTGCGCGACGGTCTCGATCACCTGCTGGGACAGATCAAAGCGCTGACGTAGTCGGCACCCATTGGTCCAGGATCGCCGCCAGTTCTTCGCGACGGAACGGTTTGGACAAGTAGTCGTTCATGCCCGATGCCCGGCAGCGCTCGCGCTCCTCGGGCATGGCATTGGCCGTCAACGCGACAATCGGCAACGCTGACCAGCGCCCGCTTTGGCGGATCTGCCGACTGGCCTCGTAGCCATCCATCACCGGCATGTTGCAGTCCATCAGCACCAGGTCGAACACCTGTTGCTCGAGCTGGCTCAGGGCTTCGGCGCCGTGGGCCGCGACGGTGACTTCGCAGCCCAGTTTCACCAGCATGCCCTTGGCCACCAGTTGGTTCACCGGATTGTCCTCCACCAGCAGGACCCGTCCGCGGCGGGACGGCGCCAGGGTTTCGATTTGCGCCTCGTTGATAGTGGTCGCCTCGCTTTGCAAGGCACGGCGCAGGATCTGATGCAGTGCATGACGCGCCAGTGGCCGGGCCTGTTGCACCAGTGGCGCCAGGGCGGCGGTTTCTTCACTGGGCATGAAGCTGCCATAGGCCGTCACCAGCAGGATGGGGGCTTCGAAGGTCGGTCGCAAGTTGAACAGGCATTCCGGGCAATCGGTGATGAGCACGTCAGGTGCGAGTCCCAGCAATCCGTCATCGACCGAGCGCTGTACATAGTCCAACCCCCAGCCCGGCAGTTGCATCTGCAGCAGCTCGGCCAGCCCGCTGCTACCGGTGGTGATGGCGACCACATTGCCACGCAATGGCGCGGGAGGCGTTGCAGGAGTATGGCAGGGCAGGGGCAGGTCGGCGCAGAACTGACTGCCGAAACCGGCTTCCGAACTGATCGTCAACCGGCCCTGCATGGCTTCGCAAAGATTGTAAGTCAGTGCCAGTCCCAGCCCGGTGCCGCCGAACTGACGGGTGATGCCGGCGCCAGCCTGGGTGAACGGCTGCAGAATCCGCGCTTGGGCTTCCTTGGGAATCCCGATGCCCGTATCGCAGACCTCGATGCGCACGCCACCTTCGTAGTGGCTCAATTTCACATCGACCCGACCGAAGCGGGTGAACTTCAGCGCGTTGGACAGCAGGTTGCTGACGATCTGGCGCACCCGGGTCGGGTCACCGAGGACCTGCGCCGGGAACTGCGGATCGATCAGGCAGGCCAGCTCGACGCTGGGCGCGGCGTTTTGCGAAAGCAGGTTCGCGGTGTCTTCGATCAAGGAGCCAAGGTCGAACGGGATGCGTTCAAGTTCCAGTTGACCGGCATCGAATTTCGACAGATCGAGGATGTCGTTGAGCAGTTCCACCAGGACCTTGCCCGAGTCATGGGCTATCGAGAGTTGTTGCTGTTGTTCCGCCGTCAGTGGACCGTCCAGGGACAACGCGATCATCCCCAGCAGGCCGTTGAGCGGCGTGCGGATCTCATGGCTCATGTTGGCCAGGAAGGCGGAGCGGGCTTCAGCCATGTCCAGGGCGGTGCGGCGGGCGACTTCCAGTTCCTCATTGGACTGGCTGAGACGGGCATTGCTGGCCTTGAGTTCGGCGGTGCGGGCCGAGACGATATTTTCCAATTGCGCCAGGTATTCGGTGAGGCGATTTTCCGCGGTGCGTCGCTGCTGGATTTCGGTGGTGATGTTTTCGAACTGCTGGTTGGCGACCGACACCAACACGCCAATTTCATCGTATTGGTGGCCGGACGGGCATTCCAGGCGATTCTGCTCGCTGCTGCTCGGGTCGCGACTGCTCAGCTCGCGAATCACCCGCACCAATGGCTTGGTCAGCATCACGTAGAACAGCGCCAGCAACAGGCCCGTGAGGATCAGACTGCGGGCGAAGCCGTTGAGCAACGTGACCTCCGCCCGACGCAGAAAGCGGGCGCCGAACGAATAAGTGTCGACGTCCAGGCGCAGCACACCCAGGGATTCGCCAGGCAGATGATCCAGGTAGAGTCGGTCTTCGAACTGACGTTGGGCGCCGAACAGGAAGTCGCTGATGAACCGATAGCTGCTTTGCAGTTCAGGCCGCTTGACGCTGGCGAGTACCGTTTTGTTGTTGTCGATCAGTTCGGCGCCGATGATGGCCGGCGAGCGCAACAAGCCCATGGACAGTTCCTGGGCGAGTTCGGCGTCGATGTTGTAGGCGATGCGCGAAGCCGGGTTGTGGCTGATTTCCAGCAGCGACAGGATTTCCCGGTTGATCGAGGCGTCTTCGCTGGCATAATCGATGCCGATCTGCATCAGACTGAGCAAAGTGCCCAGCACGAAGCCCACCAGGACGGTCAGGCGTGCCTGCTTGTAAGACAGCCGTTGGGTAAATCTGATGTCCATTGAGTGATGAACCACTTACGTTTCCCTTCGCCGCTCAAGCATAGCTGATCATCTCTGAATACCGGTGCAGCCGGCTTGTGTTGTGTGGGGTAGACCCGCCATTGAATACGGCGTTTCGTTGCTGTAGCGCCATCATTACTGTGAACGTGCCCGAGGAGAAGACGTGGACTCGCGATTGAATGCTTTTCTTGAGCGCGCCGATGCCGTGCTGGCCCGGATCGAGCCGTTGCTGCCTGCACCGCGCCCTGACATCGACTGGACCCAGACCCTGGCCGCGCGCTGGCAGCGTGACGGGCGCAGCGGCTATCTGCTGCCGCTGCAGGTCAGCCTCGACATGCGTCTTTCGGACCTGATCGGCGTGGATCGTCAGGTCGAGCAGTTGGGCCGCAACACCCGGCAGTTCATCGATGGCATGCCGGCCAACCATGCGTTGCTCTGGGGCTCGCGTGGCACCGGTAAATCGTCCCTGGTGCGTGCGCTGTTGGCCGAACACGCCGGGCAGGGCCTGCGGTTGATCGAGATCGAGCGCGATCACCTCGCCGATCTGCCTCGGGTGGTCGAGCAGGTGGCGAAACTGCCTCAGCGCTTTGTGTTGTTCTGCGATGACCTGTCGTTCGAGTCCGGCGAGGGCGATTACCGCGTGCTCAAGAGTGTGCTGGACGGCTCCCTCGAACAGGCGCCGGACAACGTGCTGTTGTATGCCACGTCCAACCGTCGTCACCTGGTGCCGGAAAAGGAAAGCGACAACGAGAACTGGAAGCGGGTCGACGGCGAACTTCACCCCAGCGAAGCGGTGGAGGACAAGATCGCCCTGTCCGACCGGTTCGGCTTGTGGCTGTCGTTTTATCCATTTACCCAGGAGCATTTCCTCAACGTGGTGGAACATTGGATCGGCGAACTGGCGGCCAAGGCCGGCCTGGCCTGGCAGCGCGACGAAGCGCTGGACATCCAGGCGGTGCGCTGGGCCACCGGACGCGGCAACCGCAACGGACGTTGCGCCTATCAGTTTGCCCGGTATTGGGTGGGCCTGAAACTGCTGGAGCACAAGGCATGATCGATTTGAAAAGTACCGGCCAGGGCCTGGATGGCTACGGCTTGTTAGCGGCACAGTTGGAATCCCTGCTGGCGGATGAGCGGGATTTCATCGCCAACGCCGCGCAGTTCTCGGCCTTCCTGTTCAGTCAGTTGGACGACTTGAACTGGGCCGGTTTCTACCTCAATCGCCACGAAGAACTGGTGCTGGGGCCGTTCCAAGGCCAGATCGCCTGCGTGCGGATTCCCTTCGGTCGCGGTGTGTGCGGCACGGCGGCGGCGACCCGGCAGACCCAGCGCGTCGAAGACGTACACGCCTTCCCCGGGCACATCGCGTGCGACAGCGCGTCGAACAGTGAATTGGTGGTGCCGCTGGTCAAGGAGGGGCGCCTGATCGGCGTGCTCGACCTGGACAGCCCGAAACTGGCGCGCTTCACCGAGCATGACCAGGCCGGCATCGAGCAACTGGCCGGGATATTCCTGCGCTTGACTGACTGCTGACCGGTTTCCCGGTGCAGGGCTCATGGCTTGAGCCCTGCTTTAACCAGCAGGCTGTGTGGATCGACCGTATCGATCTGTTGCAGGTCGAGGAACTGCTCGGCGTAGCGCAGGTAGATTTCCTCCTCGATGAACAACCCGAACAGCTCGGGATCGATGTGGGCCTCACGGCACATGGTTGCCATGATGCCCAGGGCCTCGCTCAGTTTCTTGGCTTTCTTGTAGGGACGGTCGGCGGCCGTCAAGGCTTCGAAAATATCCGCAATGGCCATCATCCGCGCCGGTAGGCTCATCTCCTCGCGCTTGAGCCGCTTGGGATAGCCGCTGCCGTCCATTTTCTCGTGGTGACCGCCGGCAATCTCCGCCACGTTGTCCAGGTGACTGGGGAAAGGCAACTGGCTGAGCATCAGGATCGTCTGCACCATGTGGTGGTTGATCACATAGCGCTCTTCGTGGGTCAGAGTGCCGCGGGTGATGCTCAGGTTGTAGAGTTCGCCGCGGTTGTATTTCCATTGCGGTACATCGAGCTTGAACCCCCAGGGATTGTCCGATGGGATCAATTCGGCGTCGTGCCGTTCCAGCAGGTGCTCGGGCTTGTCGGCCAGTAACGCCTCGGTGACGGGTAGCGTGGGCTTGGGTGTTCGCTCCTGGCGTCGGTTCTCTTCCCAGGAAACCCCCAGGCGATCATCGAGGGTGCGGGTCCAAGGACGGCGGGCGATGTCTTGCAGACGTTGCAGGTCGGCCTCGGCCATCGCTTCGGAACCCAGGTTACAGCGGGCGACAAAAGCAAAGTCGTCATCCAGGTTGGCCAATGTCGCGTCACGTTGTTGGGCCAGTGATGAGGGCTCGCCGCCCGTTGCTATGGCCTGCCAGTACTCGACCCAGGCATCGCGTTTGAGCACCTCGAAGCGCGTGCGGATTTCGTGGATCCGGTCGTTCAGGGTTTCCAGCTTGGTGGCCTTGTCCACCACATATTCGGGGGTGGTGACTTTGCCGCAGTCGTGCAGCCAGGCGGCGATGTGCAGGGCTTCCCATTCATCTTCCGTGGGCCGGTAAGTGTCGAAAGCCGGTGCCTGGCTGGCGGCAGCGGCCTGGGCGAGCATCAGCGTCAGGGCCGGCACCCGCTGGCAGTGGCCCCCGGTATACGGACTCTTGGCGTCAATCGCGCCGGCCAGCAGTTGAATGAACGAGTCCAGCAATTGTTTTTGCCTGGCTTGCAGGCGTTGGCCTTCAATGCTCACGGTCGCAGCGCCCGACACGGCCTGCAAGAAGGCGATACGGTCCGGTTGCAGTTTCTCCAGGTCCGCTTCGGTACCGCTGTCATTGATCAGCAGCACCAGGAACCCGATCGTTTCGTGATGACGGTTGCGCAGGCGAATGCCGATCAGGTGCACGCGGGGCGCGTCCAACGCTCGCAAGACCCCCTGCAAGTCGGCAGCCTGTTCAAAGCCCAGGGAGGCCACCAGGTTTTCGGCCGTGGCCAATTGTTGCAGCCACGGCGGGCTGCCGCTGCCTTGAAGCTCGTAGCCGTGGAGTTTGAAAGCGTCCAGATCCCGCGGAGTGCCATCGATCACCAGCCCATAGGGTCTGACCCGGTCGTCATCGTTTTCCCGCAGGTAGATCAGCCCGGCCTGGGCCTGGCCGATCTTCACGGTCTCGAACAGCACCCGCTCCAGTAATGGGGCGAAGCGGGTTTCAGCGCGTAGGCTGGCGGTGATTTCAAAGAAACTCGCCAGGGTTTCTTTCATGCGCGCCATCGACACGCTCAGCTGGTCGACCTCCAGTACGGGAGAGCGACGCGACACCGGGTAATTGAAGTCGAAGCTGCGAATGGCATCCGCCTCCTGCACCAGCGCGCGCAACGGCTTGACCAGAATCCGTGAGGTCAGCCAGCCCAGGGGCAGGCACATCAGCAGGGTAGCCAGCGTGATGAGTGCGCCTTGCCAACGCAGGCGATAGGCATCGTCGAGCAACTCATCCTCGGGCACCAGTAGCGCAAGTTCCAGGCCCTGCGGTCCGCCTTCCTGCATGTGGTTGCGGGACACGATCCAGCGGCGCCCGACCGCTTCCAGGCGCGGGGCATTGCTGTTGTCCGTGAGCGCGGCGGCGATGGCCGGGTTCAGGTCCCGAGCCTTGATCAGGCGCGCCGACTCTCGGTCGGCAATGAGCCGGTCGCTGTCGGGGTAGCCGACCGCATTGCCGTTGGGGTCGAGTAATACGATCTCGGTGCCAGGGGTCACCTTGTGCTTGGCCAGCGTCTGGGACAAGGCTGCAAGCGTCAGGTCGGCGCCGATGACGGCCCGCTCGCCACTGCGCCGGGCGAGGGTGGTGCCGATGTTGTGAGTAGAAAAGAAAACGTAGGGTTCGGTGGTGATCTGGTCTGCGGTTTCCACTGCGCTGCGAAACCAGCCACGGCTACGAGGATCGAAGGTTTCGCCGGGCACGTCCTGGCGACCGATGAGGGCCAAGGCTTCATCGTAGAACAATGATTGAGACCGGGGTGGGTTGCCATTGTTTGCCTGTTCCACAATCCAGACCTGGTAAGCCGCGCTGGCAGGAGCACTCACGGCGGTTTTCAGCGTTTCAGTGCGCAGAGGCCGGACCATCAGGAAGTTGCCATCGTTGTCGCCCAGGTACAGCGACGCCAGGTTCGGGTTGTCCCGCAGTGCCTGGCTGAACGGCGCGAGCAAGGCGAGGCGTTGCGTCATGAGGGGCGCGCGTGTTGCCGGGAAATCAGCCAGCAGGCCCAGTAGATGGCGGATCGGTTCGTAAGTGTCGTACAGATCCAGACGCACATCCTGTTCAATCCGGTTGAACAGTTTTTCACTGCTGGACAGGATGATCTGCGTGGTTTGCTGGTAGTTGAAAATGCCCAGCACGGTCCCGGTCAGCAGTAACAGCAGCGTGAACATCACACTGATGTGGACGTGCAGGGGAAACCGGCGTTTTTCCGGACGCGGTGCGCTGGGCATTGCATTCACTCCAAGTGATAGGGGTGTCCTCGATCAGTTCCTCGCGTGAAGGGGAAACCGATCGAGAACACCCCCGGTACGCACTGCTGTGAACAGCAGCATAGTAAACACCGGTTTATTTTGCCTTGGCGATCTCCCTTCCCAAGGCCTGTTCAAGTTCGGTCATGGCCAGGTCCAGGGCCTGGATGCATTCGCCGATTCGTTCGGGGGCCTGCGCTTGATGACAGGCATGCTCCAAGGCTTCGCAATGCTGGATCAGCGAGGTGGCCTGCACGATCCGGGCAACGCCTTTTATTTTGTGCGCCGTTTCGGTCAATGCCTGCCGATTTCCCTCTTGGGCTACATGGCGCAATTCCTGGCGGTCCGAGCGGCTGCTGCTGAACAGTTCGGCCAACAGGCGGCGGGTGGACACAGGATCGCCACCGGTCAGTGCATGCAGGTTCTGCACGCTGAAAACCCCAGGGCAGGTGGTGGCCTTGACGGTTTTGATCCACTGGCTCAGGGCGCTCAGGCTGATGGGCTTGAACAGGCAGTCATCCATGCCAGCGTCACGGCAGCGTTGTTTTTCCTCCGGTTGGGCATTGGCGGTAAACCCCAGGAGGGTGCAAGGTGGCCGTTGCCGTTCGGCCTCATCGCGGCGGATCGAGCGGGCCAGTTCATAGCCGCTCATGATGGGCATGTTGCAATCGGCGATGACCAGGTCGAAGTGCCCCGCGCGCCACACCTCGAGTCCTTGGGCACCATCCTCGGCGACCTGGTAATGATGACCCAGGTATTCCAGTTGTTGCGACATCAGCAGGCGGTTGGCAGGGTGGTCGTCCACCACCAGGATATTCAACACGGTCATGGCCGGTTCGATGGCCGGTTCAATACGCGCGCCAGTCTTCGTCGGCGGCAGGGCCGTCAGTTGCAGGTTGACCTGGACCTGGGTGCCAACGCCAGGCTGGCTGTTCATGTGCAGGCTGCCGCCCATCATCTGACACAGGTTGCGGCTGATCACCAGCCCCAGGCCCGCGCCCTTGCGGGCCATGCGACTGGTGTTGTCGAGCTGGGCAAACGGTTCGAACAGCTGCTGCAGGTCTGCCGGGCTGATACCGATGCCGCTGTCGCTGACTTGCAGCTGCAGACCGAGGACATTGTGCTCGACGGTTCGCGACAGCCGGACCTTCACCTGGATCTGGCCTTTTTCGGTGAATTTGAGGGCATTGCTGATCAGGTTCGACAGCACCTGTTTGAAGCGCAACGGGTCGATCAACACGTCCGGACTGCCCTCGGTGGCATCGAACTGCAGCGCCAGTGTCAGGCTCTTCTGCCTGGCGACGCCATCGAATACCCGTATGACCGATTCCACCATTTCCCTGAGATTGACCCGTTCGGGGGCCAGGCTCAGATGTCCGGTTTCGATACGGGCGATGTCCAGGATGTCGCCGATCAGTTCGAGCATGCCGGATGCCGATTCGTAGGCGACCGCTATGGACGAGCGGTCCACATGACCCTCGTCAGCCTGTTTCAGTGCCAGCTCGAGCATGCCGATCACCGCATTCATCGGGGTGCGGATTTCGTGGCTCATGGTTGCCAGGAAAGTGCTTTTGGCGCGGTTGGCGTCATCGGCCTGTTGCTTGGAAGCGCGCAACTGCTCGAAGAGCTGCCGCCGTTCACTGATGTCGATCCAGCCACCGATGATGCCTTGCACCTGTGCGGCGGAGTTTCGATAGGGGAGGATCCAGTGGTAAATCGTCAGTTCCCGATCGCCGACGTGCAGCGGACGATCCATGATCAGGGCGGTGCCTTCGTCCATGACCCGTTGATAGTCCGCCCTGAACTGCTGTGCTTCGAAGGCATTGCTCATGGCGCCGGGCATGACGTCCTTGCCCAAAATCTCTTCGCGTTTTGCACCGAAGGTTTCCAGGTAACTGTCATTGCAGCTTTGCAACACGCCGTTGCGATCGCGCACATAAATGGGATGGGGCGTGCCGTTGAGCAGCGCATGCATGAATTCGAGCTGGTCATTGAGGGCCAGTTCAGCCCGTTGGCGTTGTCGGATCTGGCGCTGCATGTAGGCGTTCCATGCCAGGGAAAGCAGCAACAACAGGCCAGCGCCGGCGACGATCTGGAGAAACAGGCGCTGATAGGTACGCCAGGTATGCTCCGATGCCGGGATGTAACCACGCCAGCGGTTGTTGATGACGCCCAATTCGTCGGGATCGATGCTGGTCAGCGCCTTATCGAGTATCGAATTCAGCTCAGTCGCTTCTTTGGCGGTGGCGAGGGAAAACATGGCTTGCTGGGTGCCGACGGTGCTGCTGATTTGCAACGTGTCATGTAATGCGTGGGACGCGATGAAATAGTTGGCCATGACCAGCGAGTGCACACTGCCGGTGACCTGACCACTGGCAAGCATCTCCACGGCAGGCAAGGAGCCGTCTGTCTCGATGATCTTGAGCTCAGGATACTGGCTGCGTAGCCATTCGATGAGCGGGTTGCCCTTGGCGATCGCCACGCTCGCGTTACCGAACTGGTCAAGCGTCGCCGGCGTATCGGAGCGTTTGCGGGTCAACAGAACGAACGAGCTTTCGACATAGGGCCGGCTGAACCTGAGCTGTTGTTGCCGTTCGCTGCTGGGCAGGAGCGCAGCGATCATGACGGCCTGGTCATGCAGGACCGAGGTGATCATCTGGCTGTCGCTCTGGCGCCGCTGGATGTCCAGGCGCAGGCCGGTGCGCAGCCTGATCAACTCCAGCAGGTCGGCACTGATCCCGCGAAAATCCCCCTGGGCATCGAAGAAAGTGAAGGGAGCAGACGTTTCGTTCACTGCCACCCGAACCACCGGATTCGCCGCGAGCCAGCGTTGCTCGCGGTCGGTCAGTTGGATTGTGTGGTCCGCAAGGTACAGGTCGCTGCCCGCCCTCCAGCGCTTGGCGATGGCCGCTTGCTCGGCAACCGGGATCTGGTTCAGTGTGGCATTGATGATGTCCAGCAAGGGGGTATCGTTGCGTCGCACCGCAAAACCGAACCCGTGGGACTCATGTTTGCCGAAGCTGGCCATGCGGATATTGCTCAAATAGCCCTTGCTGATCATGTAATGAGTCGAAATGGTATCGCCGAGAAATACATCGGCCTGGCCGAACGCGACGGCGTTTATGGCGTTCTGGTAAGAGGGGTAAGGGGTGATGAGTGCGCCGGGGTAAAGTTTTTCGATTTCCGGCAACGGCAGGTAGTGATAGACCATGCTCAGTCGTAACCCGTCGAGGTTGTCGCCCAGCGATCGGCTTTCATTCGTGCGGGTAACGAGAACCGGTTGGTCCACGGCATAAGGCGCCGAGAGCACCAGCTCCGGATTGCGTGCTTCGAAACCGTTGGCGGTGCCCAGCAGGTCGATTTGCCCCTGCTTGAGCGCGGCCACGGCCGCCTCGCGGGAACCGAAACGCAGGACCCGCATCGGCAGGCCGGTCGCCTTGGCGATGAGCTGCGCGTAGTCGGCGGTCATGCCTTCGTAATCGCGCCCGCTGCTGGAGAGATCGAAGGGCGGGTAATCCGGTGCGGAGGTTCCCAGGATCAATTCCCGCCGACTCATCAGCCAGGCGCGGTGAATGTCATCCAGACTGACCTCGATTTCAGCCGCAGCCGAACGCCCCAGAAGGGTGTACTGCCCGGGCGCGACGGGTGCTGCCGCGAGGACCGCCGCAAATAGCCCTGCGCTTATCAGCAGCAGACATTGGGTTATGCATTTGAGCATCCGGGTTCTCACACCAGCGCGTTGCGCTTGGCCATTTCTATCAGGTCTACCAGGGATTTGACTTTGAGTTTTTGCATCAGCCGCTTCTTATAAGTACTGACGGTTTTATTGCTAAGGAACATGCCTTTGGCAATTTCCTTGTTGGTGCGGCCCTGGGCGAAAAGTTGCAGCACCATCAACTCCCGGTCATTGACGCTTTTGAAAAGATCCAGCTCTATGCTGCGAGGATCATCCGGGCGCATCGGGTTAAGTGCCTGACTGGGGAAATAGTTGTAGCCGGACAAGACGGCTTTGATTGCACTCACAAGTTCGCTGAGGTCTTCCTGTTTACACACGTAACCCGAAGCACCGGACTGCATGCAGCGAATACCGAACAGCGTTGGTGATTGCGCCGTGAGCACCAGGGTTTTCAGCGGCGTGGTCATGGCGTTGAAGCGCGAGAGGATTTCCAGTCCGTCCAGCTTAGGGATGCTGATGTCCAGGATGACCAGGTCGGGCATGCATTCGCGCACCATTTGCATCGCGTCGACGCCGTTGTCAGTTTCCCCCACGACCTTATAGCCCTCATGCTCCAGGAGCATGCGAACGGCGAGGCGGATGACCGGATGATCGTCGACAATGAAAACGGAGTTCATGAATAAATACCTTGCGAGCTTAATAAAGCGCGCACCTTAGCCCAGTTACAGTCGAGGTCGTACGAACTGACGGGCATACAACTCCAATTTCAGAAGTTTCCTACAAAAAAAGAGGCAAGATATTACGGTGGTATGGGGTTTTAATCGGTGAAAGAAATAGGACGTCGGGTTGATTGGCGGTTTGTGAGAGGATGTTTCCCAAGTTTTGTTGTTTAGATAAACATGTAGGACGCGAGGGAGTTCGATGTGGACAGCGGGGCGGATATGGAACTTTTGAGCAAGCGTTCACTTTGTTGTTCTGTATCAGCCGAAGTCTTGTGTTACGCAAATCCTGTGGGAGCGAGCCTGCTCGCGATAGCGTCGGGTCAGACAGTGTTGGAGTGACTGGTTCACCGCTATCGCGAGCAGGCTCGCTCCCACAGGTAGGGATGGAATGCGCCGGGATTTCGATCTACCACCGATACTGCAGGCGCAGCTCCCTCATTGCCGGGTACGGCCGGTCATTTCCTGGGCCATTTCGCTGGCGTAGCTGTCGGTCATCCCGGCGATGAAGTCGATCATCCGCAAGAACGCACTATGCAGCGGGCCGTTCGGGTCGGGCGCGTTGTTGCCCAGCAGGTCGAGGATGCGGCGATTCTTGAAGGAGGGCGCTCGACCACCGTGCTGTTCGAGTGCCGCTCCGCAGAATCCGTTGAGGAGGATTTCCAGGGTGGTATAGGCGCCGATTTCATGCAGGGTCTTGCGTTTGTCCTGGAAGATTTTCTTGCGCGCCATGTCCTTGGCATTCAACACGCAGCGCTTGGCCGGGCCATGCATGTGTTCCACCAGATCTCCCGGGAGCGTGCCGGCGAGCAGGGCATCCTGCTGCTCGACGAACGCTCGGGCGGCGGCGTTGGTCAGGTGCTCGATGGCTTTGCCTCGCAGGATCGCCAGCTTGCGCCGCCGCGAATCCAATGGCCCAAGCTGACGGTAGGTGTCCGGAAGATCGTCGCCCACCAGGTCCAGCAGCAGCGATTCCACCTGCGAGTATTCCAGAAGCTCCATTTCCACGCCGTCTTCCAGGTCGATCAGCGCATAGCAGATGTCGTCGGCGGCCTCCATCAGGTACACCAACGGATGCCGTGCCCAGCGTTGATCCTCGATCTGCGGCAGACCCAGCTTGTTGGCGATCTGTTCCAGCAGTGGCAATTCACTTTGATAGCAACCGAACTTGTGCTTTTTGTAGCCCAGAGAGTCGGCGTGGCGGGCCGTCCAGGGGTATTTCAGATAAGTGCCAAGGGTGGCATAGGTCAGCCGGGTTCCGCCGTCGAACTGGTGGTATTCCAGCTGCGTGAGGACGCGGAAACCTTGGGCGTTACCCTCGAAATTCAGGAAGTCGTTACGCTCGGCTTCGCTCATGGCATCAAGCCAACCACGGCCTGCCGCCTGCTGGAACCAGTAGCGAATGGCGTCCTCGCCGGAATGACCAAACGGCGGGTTGCCAATGTCGTGGGCCAGGCAGGCCGATTGCACCACCATGCCCAGGTCGCTTGGCTCGCACCAGTCGGGGAGGGCGTTGCGCAGGGTCTCCCCCACGCGCATGCCCAGGGAGCGACCGACGCAGCTGACTTCCAATGAGTGGGTCAGCCGCGTGTGGATGTGGTCGTTGCTGGAAACCGGATGCACCTGGGTCTTGCGTCCGAGGCGCCGGAAGGCTCCGGAAAAAATGATGCGGTCGTGGTCCTTATGAAAAGGACTGCGGCCCAGCTCCTGGGGACTGTGCAAGGGTTTTCCGAGGCGTTCGCGATTCAGCAGGGTGTGCCAATCCAAGGCTGGTTGCTCCGTTTGATAAGGTCGATGCCCTAGCTTCCCGTTTCGTGCGACCCGCTGCAAGGCCCATGCTCGCGGAAAATGAAGAGATCTTGCATGACACAAAATCTGTGGCGAGGGAGCAAGCTCCCTCGCCACAGATCCACTCTGTACCGGTCCAGACGGTGCCTCAGGGTTTACGCATGCTCTTGGCCAGTTTGATCAGCGGCAACAACGTGGTTGCCAGTTTGACCAGGCCGGTGATGCTTCCTGTGCGGCCGCTACGGGTCCGCTTGCCTGTGATGAATCCCAGCAGCGACACCGCCGCCACGCCCCAGAGTGGCGCGTGCTTGATGCCGAAGCCCTCATGCCAGCTTTGCGTCATACCGCGCACCCGGTGCAGGGGTTGCAGCAGCTGACGCGTTTCCTGGCGGATCTCCTGGCGATGCATTTCCATGCGCAGGCGCACCAGCGCCTTGCGCATTTCCTGGCGGGTACGGGCTTGGGGAATATCAGGCAGGCTCATGGCAACAGGCGCTCCCGGTCATTGGCGAGTTCTTCAAGGGTGGCGTGGAAAGGCGAGGACTCGTCGTAGATCGCCGCCTTGAGCCGAAGCCCGCAGAACAACGCCGCCAACAGGTAGAACAGGCACAGTCCGAGAATGCCCGCCAGGCGATAGGTGTCCCAGACCAGGATCATCACCAGCGCCGAGAGGCCGACCAGCAGCAACAGGCCGAACACCAGCGCCAGGCCGGCGAACAGCAGGAGGCTGACGGTGCGGGCCTTCTGCTCCTGCAATTCCATCCCGAACAATTCGACGTGGCTATGCAGTAAACCGAGAAACGCCGCGCCCAGGCGGCGTGCGGTGGGTTTTGTGCCCGCTTCAGGCGAGCCGGATTCGTCGAGGCCCATCATCAGCGTCGTGTCGCCAGCAGACCGATCAGAAAGCCCACGCCTGCGGCAATGCCGACGGATTGCCAAGGGTTGGCCTGCACATATTCCTCTGTGGCGATGACCGCCGCCTGACCGCGTTCGCGCACGGAATCCTCGGTCAGCTTGAGCGTCTCGCGAGCGCGCAACAGGGTCTCGTGGATCTGGCTGCGCAAGGCGTCGGCCTGATCGCCTGCCAGGGTCGCGGTGTGATCGAGCAATCGTTCGGTGTCGCTGACCAGCGTCTGAAAATCTTCCATCAGAGTTTCTTGAGCAGTCTTTGCCTGGGTTCTGGCCATGGGTTGAATCTCCGTAGGTGACATCTGAAGCGTTCGAGTATGAGCCTTGCCGGAAGGTTCAGTGAAAGTGCTGGTACAACTTTTGCTGAGCTTTTGCCATGTACTGGTGCGTCTGCCCGCACCGGTGCGCTGTAGCAGGGCGGGAGCCCGCAAAACCTTAACCCAAATAATCAAAACCCGCGAAGCACCTCGAGGCGGGACATCGTGATGCCAATGTTTGCGCACCAAAGCGGTTCAAGGAGCTTTTCTGGCTCGATGAGGCGTTTCAACTTGGTGCGCAGCTGGGGCGAACGAACCGGTTTGGTGCTTTTTTCAACTTTTTCAGGTCTGCCAACCCCATGGAAAATCTGCAAAGCGCCGTGGACAGTCTGGTCCATAGCTCCAACACGCTGTTCATTCTGCTCGGTGCGGTCATGGTTCTGGCCATGCATGCCGGGTTTGCCTTCCTGGAAGTGGGAACGGTCCGACAGAAGAACCAGGTTAATGCGTTGTCGAAAATCCTCAGCGATTTCGCTGTCTCGACGTTGGCCTATTTCTTTGTCGGCTATTGGATTTCCTACGGCGTGACCTTTTTGCAACCGGCTGCGGTACTCAGTACGGATCATGGCTACAGCCTGGTGAAGTTCTTCTTCCTGCTGACTTTCGCCGCCGCGATCCCGGCAATCATCTCGGGTGGGATTGCCGAGCGTGCCCGGTTCGCACCGCAGTTGTGCGCCACCGTGCTGATCGTGGCGTTTGTCTACCCGTTTTTCGAGGGGCTGGTCTGGAACGGTAATTTCGGTCTGCAAGCCTGGCTGCAAGCGAGCTTCGGTGCCAGTTTTCACGACTTCGCCGGCTCCGTGGTGGTGCACGCCATGGGTGGCTGGCTGGCCCTGGCTGCCGTACTCCTGCTCGGGCCGCGTAACGGGCGCTACCGGGACGGTCGCCTGGTGGCCTTCGCACCTTCGAGCATCCCATTCCTGGCCCTGGGCTCGTGGATTCTGATCGTCGGCTGGTTCGGTTTCAACGTGATGAGCGCGCAGACCCTGCCGGGGGTGAGCGGGCTGGTGGCGGTCAACTCGTTGATGGCGATGGTCGGCGGCACCGTGGCGGCATTGATCGTCGGGCGCAATGACCCAGGCTTTTTGCACAACGGCCCGCTGGCCGGTCTGGTGGCCGTCTGTGCCGGCTCCGACCTGATGCATCCGGTGGGTGCCCTGGCGACAGGCGCCATTGCCGGTGCCTTGTTTGTCTGGTGTTTCACCGCTGCCCAGGGCAAGTGGAAGATCGACGATGTGTTGGGTGTCTGGCCGCTGCACGGGTTGTGCGGCGTCTGGGGCGGAATCGCCTGTGGCATCTTCGGTCAGGGCGCCTTGGGTGGCCTGGGTGGTGTCAGTCTGGTCAGCCAGTTGATCGGCACGGCGCTGGGCGTTGCCATTGCCCTGGCTGGCGGCTTCGCAGTCTACGGCCTGATCAAGGCTTTGCTGGGCCTGCGTCTGAGCCAAGAGCAAGAGTATTACGGCGCCGACCTGTCGATTCACAAGATCGGTGCGGTCAGCCAGGACTGAAAGGCGCATCAGGGATCCTTGTCCGGGTTGCCGGGATAAAAACCGTGCAACAGGCGATAGCGGTCGTGGCGGACCTGATCCACGTGCTGGCGGATCTCCTGTTCGGGCAGGCCGAGCATGACCAGGGCATGGGAGGCGAGCATCAGGCTCGATTCCAGCAACTCCGGGACCACCTCGCTGGCCCCGGCCGCCTGCAGTTCGGCCAGTTGGCTGTCGTCACGGGTGCGCACCAGGATCGGCACTTGTGGATTCAGTCGTCTGGCTTCCTTGAGCACGCTGATGGCGATGTCCGTCTTGTCGACGGCGATCACCAGCAATCTGGCGCGATTCAAGCCCACTGCCGCAAGCAGGTCGCCGCGTCGGGAGTCGCCGTAATGCACGCAGTTTTCCCCGACAGCGGCCTCCTGGATGATCACCGGATCTTCATCCAGGGCGACGAATGCCTGACCTTCCCGGCGCAGGAACCGTCCGATGGATTGGCCCACACGCCCGTAGCCACAGATGACGACATGGCCCGACAAGCCGGCGTTGAGCGCGCTGATCTGATCCAGTTGTGCCTCTTCGCTGGGCTTGCGATGCAGGCGCGCGGCAATATGCGGCGCGGCGCGCAGCAACAGGGGGGTCAGTAGCATCGAGCAGAACGTCGCTGCCAGCAGCAGACTGCTGATGTCGGCGGGCATGAGGCGGTTCTGCTGCATCAGCGCCATCAACGCGAAACAGAACTCCCCGCCCTGGGCCAGGGCCAGCCCACTGCGCCAGGCGGTTTCCCCGTCGCTGCCGCGCCACTTCACCAGGGCGGCGACCACGCCGCCCTTGATGAGCATCAGGGCAAGGGTCAACCCAAGGATCGACACACCGTCGTCGACGAACAGCTGCAGGTCGATCAGCATGCCGATACTGACGAAAAACAGCCCCAGCAGGATGTCGCGGAACGGGCGTATGTCAGCCTCGATCTGGTGCCGGTAGTGGCTTTCCCCGAGCAACATGCCCGCCAGGAAGGCCCCCAGGGCCGGCGACAGGCCAAGCAGATGGGTCAGCCATGCGGTCAGCAGCACGATGACCAGGGCCAGCAGCACGAACAGCTCCGCCGACCGGGACGCGGCCACCTCGTGGAACAGCCGAGGCAGCAACAGGCGGCTGGCCAGCAGCAGGCCTGCGAACAACACCAGGGTCTTGCCCAGCGTAAGGGGTAACGCCCAATACCACGGGTGCTCGCTGCTGCCGGCGAACACCGGTACCAGGGTCAACAGCAGGACCGCGACGACGTCCTGGAACAACAGCACGCCGATGGCATTCTGGCCATGGCTGCTGAAGATCTCGCCCTGGCTGCTCAATTCCTTGCTGACAATGGCGGTGGACGATAGGGCCAGCCCGGCGCCGAGCAGCAGCGCGGCGATCGGAGGCGCACCGGAAAACACCAGCAATGCCGCCAGAATCGCGCCTGAACACAACACCTGCAAGCTACCGAGTCCGAACACGACCTGGCGCAGCCCGAGCATTTTCGACAGGGAAAACTCCAACCCCAGGGAGAACAGCAGAAAGACCACCCCCAGCTCGGCCAGGTCTGGCAGTTCTTCGCTGTCATTCACCCAATCCAATGCGGTCGGGCCTACCGCCAGCCCGACGCACAGATAGCCCAGCACGGGTGGCAGGCGCAGTCGCCGGAACAGGGCGATGACCACCAGGGATGAGGCAAGAATGATCAGCAGATTGGCGAACAAGGGGGACTCCGTTTCAGGATTGCAGCTCAGAGCGTAGAAGGGAATGGAACCCTCAGCGTCGCTGGAAAAGCATTTATGCTCAATGATTTGCGTCAGCATTTTACCGAAACACCCTGAAGCGAGGACGCGGCTCGACGGTTCTTCAGGGCGGGCCTAGAATGACCGTCTATCTTTTTCGGGTCTACCTGCCATGTCTCCTGAATGCCAGTTGTACGGCACCCTGGGTTGCCATCTGTGTGAAGTCGCCGAGGCGGTGCTGATGCCTTTCGTCGAGCATGGGTTGCTGGTGGAACTGGTGGACATCGCCGAGAGCGAGGAGTTATCCGAAGCCTACGGTCTGCGTATCCCGGTGTTGCGCAGGATCGATACCGGGGAGGAGCTGGACTGGCCTTTCGATGACCCTGATCGGGTCGCCGCGTTCCTGCGTTGATCCGTTTCCGGCGTCACGTTCAAGACACGGCCATTGGCGAAAATCGTCTTCTTCGGTTACTGTATGTTCATACAGCTATCCGGAGTAGGTCCCTTGGTCAATGTCGAACAACTGAAAAGCAGCGTGAACAGGATGTCCGTGGACGTCATACGCGAGGCGGTCCAGGAGTTGCGCCTGGATGGGTTGGTTACTGAAGGCAAGACGCCGTTCAACAAGCTGCATTTCAACACCTGCTTCGCCGAGATCGAGGCGTTGTTCCAGCGCGCCGGCTATCACAAGCAGCTGGATGTGGTGGGTTACCAGGGGCTTATGTACGCCTTGTACGATCCGGGTCGCTGGGAGGCGGTGCAGGTGCTGCGCTGGTTGAAAGAGTTCACCGAGGCGGCGGCTAAGCCTGAATCAATCCCGGCATGACGCAATCATTGCTGGGCTGGCTTTCGCGACTGTCGGATAATGCCGGCCCGCAAAATGGGTAAGAATTTCCAATGTCCGGTTCATCGTTTTCCGCCGCTCACCATCAGGCCAGCACCCTGTATCTGCCGCCCGGTTCCTGGCAGACGGTGTTGGGGTGCCTGTGTGAGCACTTCAGCGCCATCAGCCGCGACCAGTGGCTGGATCGGATCGCCCGGGGCCGGGTGCTGGATGGGGAGGGGAGGCCAATTCATCCCGACTTGCCCTATCGCGAAGGCCTGCGCATCCATTACTTCCGGGAAGTGCCTGACGAAAAGCCGATCCCGGTAGTGGAGACGATTCTCTACGTCGACGAGCATCTGGTGGTGGCGGACAAACCACATTTCCTGCCCGTGACCCCGGCGGGGGAGTATGTCGAGCAAACCCTGTTGCGACGTTTGATCCGCCGACTGGACAATCCACACTTGGTGCCCTTGCATCGGATCGACCGGCACACGGCCGGGTTGGTGTTGTTTTCAGCCAACCCTGATACGCGCTCGGCGTACCAGTCATTGTTTCCGACGCGGCAGATTGAAAAACGCTACGAGGCCATCGCTCGAGGGCTGCCCGAGCTGAGTTTTCCGTTGGTACACAAAAGCCGGATGATCGATGGCGAACCGTTCTTCCGCATGCAGGAAGGCCCGGGCGAGCCCAATACCGAGACGGCTGTCGAGGTGCTGGAGAAAAATGGTGAGCTGTGGCGTTATGGTTTGTATCCGGTCACAGGCAAGAAGCATCAGCTGCGGGTGCATATGAATGCCCTGGGGGCCGGCATCTGCAATGATCCGTTTTATCCCGATGTGCTTCGGGATGCGGAAGATGACTACGCCAATCCGCTCAAGTTGCTGGCCCAGGGGTTGCGGTTTGTGGATCCGGTGACTGGGCAGGAGCGGGTGTTCGAGAGTGGGATCAGGTTGGAGTGGTAGGCCGGATGGTTTTCCTGGGTTGTGTTTCAGGTGAATCAGGCCAGAGTCTGTGTGTGGCAGAACCACCGCTATCGCGAGCAGGCTCGCTCCCACACTTTTGATCTTCAATGGATATAAATCTTATGTGCACGCCGAACCACTGTGGGAGCGAACCTGCTCGCGATAAGGTGTGTCAGCCAACCTTATTCTGAATGACACGACGCCTTCGCGAGCAAGCCCGCTCCCACAGTTGGAGCTGGGTGCAACCGTAGACAACAGGCCGGCCGCTAGTCCGCCTCGCTTTTGCTTTTGCTTTGGCTTTTGATCTTGAGCGCCCCATCAACCACAAGGGCCGAACGCAGGCATTGCGCAGTGGGCAACCCGGCATGGATGCCGGGTTAGCCGCGCAGGGCCATGGATGGCCCATCGCGGCGGGCCCACGGAG